>Ga0209256_1000069_pt1 | contig 245640 bp, 210 predicted proteins | sample AraplaCol_mCL_r2_2_FD_184270 | JGI IMG/M metagenome (GOLD analysis project Ga0209256, IMG submission 184270) | Arabidopsis root microbial communities from North Carolina, USA - plate scrape MF_Col_mCL_r2 (SPAdes) (version 3) | ecosystem: Host-associated > Plants > Roots > Endosphere | place... | reverse complement strand
GGATGCGCACGATGGGTTCGAGCACGGTCGGCAGCGCCTGCAGCTCGGCCAGGACGTCGTCGACCGTGCCTTCGCGCGCGTCGTGCGTGAGGATGATCAGGTCGGTCTGCGTGGAGCCCTCGCCGCCCACCTCGTCGGCTTCGCGCTGCAGCACGGCGTCGATGCTGATGCCGGCGGTGGCCAACAGCCCAGTCACCTTGGCGAGCACGCCGGCCTGGTCGGCCACGCGCAGGCGCAGGTAGTAGCTGGTGACGACTTCCGACATCGGAAGCACCTGCAGGTCGCTCAGCGCATCGGGGTGGAAGGCCAGGTGCGGCACGCGGTGCGCGGCATCGGCCGTGTGCAGGCGGGTGATGTCGACCAGGTCGGCGATCACCGCGCTGGCGGTCGGCTCGCTGCCGGCGCCCTTGCCGTAGTAGAGCGTGGTGCCCACTGCGTCGCCATGCACCACCACCGCGTTCATCGCGCCTTCGACATTCGCCAGCAGACGCTTCGACGGGACGAGCGAGGGATGCACGCGCAGCTCGATGCCCTTGGCGGTGCGCTTGGTGACGCCCAAGAGCTTGATGCGGTAGCCGAGCTGCTCGGCGTACTTGATGTCCTGCGCGGCCAGCTTGGTGATGCCCTCGATGTGGGCCTTGTCGAACTGCACCGGGATGCCGAAGGCCAGCGCGCTCATCAGCGTGACCTTGTGGCCGGCGTCCACGCCTTCGATGTCGAAGGTGGGATCGGCCTCGGCGTAACCCAGGCGCTGCGCTTCCTTGAGCACAGTCGCGAAGTCCAGGCCCTTGTCGCGCATCTCCGAGAGGATGAAGTTGGTGGTGCCGTTGATGATGCCGGCCAGCCACTGGATGCTGTTGGCCGTGAGGCCTTCGCGCAGCGCCTTGATGATCGGGATGCCCCCGGCCACCGCGGCCTCGAAGGCCACCATCACGCCCTTGGCGTGCGCGGCCGCGAAGATCTCGGTGCCGTGTACGGCCAGCAGCGCCTTGTTGGCCGTGACCACGTGCTTGCCGGCCGCGATGGCCTCCAGCACCAGTTGCCTGGCGATGCCGTAGCCGCCGATCAGCTCGATGACGATGTCGATCTCGGGATTGGCGATGACTTCGCGCGCATCGCTCACCACCTTCACGCCCTCGCCTGCCACTTCGCGGGCGCGGGCGGTGTCGAGGTCGGCCACCATGGCGATCTCGATGCCGCGGCCGGCGCGGCGCTTGATTTCTTCCTGGTTGCGCTTGAGCACCTTGAAGGTGCCGCTGCCGACCGTGCCTGCGCCGAGCAGGCCTACTTGGATGGGTTTCATTGGGAGAGTCGCACTCATGGCGTTCAGGGTTTGGATGAGGTGGCGGACGGCTCGGAGAGCTCCACGCGGGTGACGTAGCGCGGCAGGCTCCAGGCACCGCCCGCGAAGCCCCGGCACATGCCGTCGCCCGCGGCGGCGGTGCGCACGAAGCCCTTGCCGTCGAAGCTCCAGGTCTCGCTCGACCAGCAGTCGCCGATGCCGCGGCCCTTCATGGAGGAAGTGACGCTGCCGTCCTTCTCGTCGAAATCGCCGTTGGCTTCGATGGCGACAGGCGCATAGGGCGGCTTGTCGTTGGCGATCCAGAGCAGGCTGGAGTAGTTGTAGGCGCCCATGCCGCAGCCGAAGGACAGCAGCACCTTGCGATCGGTCAGGCGCGTGACGTTCAGCGACTTGGCGTTGAAGTCTTCGTGGTTGTTGCAATCGTCCTGGGCGTCGGACTGCTTCAGCGACGGGAAGATGCGCGCGGCCAGCGCGTCGTCGCCGGGCCGGGCCTTCGGCGGCACGACGGCCTTCACGACCGGCGCCGGCACGGGCGGCAGCACCGAGGATTCGGGCTTGCTGCCGCGGCGCACCAGCGCGCCGGGAGTACCGATGCGGCCCTGGACCTCGTCCATCTTCAGCAGCACGGCATTGAGGCCGGAGAGCGAAAGAACCCACTTCTGTCCGCCGCGGTCCGTGAGCGTGGCGTCATCGTTCCTGAGCAGTTCGGGGAGCACGGCGCGGACCTGGTCCTGGTCGAGGCTGGCGGCGCTGTCCTTGAAGCCGGACAAGGTGGCTTTGCCGACCTTGAAGCGCACCGGACCCTTGGCAGGCTTCTCGCCACCTGTCTGCAGCTCGATCTCGACGGATGTGTCCGGGCCCGCCTTGCGCGTGATGAGCATCGACACCGGCTCGGTGATGTCCGCGCCTTCAGACTGGTAGCCGGCGGCACGGCAGGTGCGCGTGTTGTCGCAGGCCAGTTCCCAGTCGTTGTGCGAGAACGAGACGCCCTCCTTGCCGGCCGCACCAGCGGCTCCAACGGCGCCAGCGGAAAGCGCGGCGAACGACAGCGCCGCGGCGGCAGCGATGCGGGCAGAGTTCATTGGCGCGACTTGCGGCGCAGTCGGTACTGCTCCAGGAACTTCGCGATGCGGTTGATGGCCTCGCGCAGGTCGTCCTCGTGGGGCAAGAACACGATGCGGAAGTGGTCGGGCGTCGCCCAGTTGAAGCCGGTGCCCTGAACCAGCATCACGCGGGTTTCCTTCAGCAGCTCGAGGAAGAACTGGCGGTCGTCCTCGATGGGATAGACCTCCGGATCGAGCTTGGGGAACATGTAGAGCGCAGCGCTCGGCTTGACACAGCTTACGCCCGGAATGGCGGTGATCAGCTCGTAGGCCAGGTCGCGCTGGCGGCGCAGGCGGCCGCCCTCGCACACGAGGTCGTTGATGCTCTGGTAGCCGCCGAGCGCCGTCTGGATGGCCCACTGGCCCGGCACGTTGGCGCAAAGGCGCATGTTCGAGAGCATGTTCAGGCCCTCGATGTAGTCCTGCGCGCTGCGCTTGTCGCCCGAGACCACCAGCCAGCCGGCGCGGTAGCCGCACGAGCGGTAGCTCTTGGACAGCGAGTTGAAGGTGAGCGTGAGCACGTCGGTCGACAGGCTGGCGATGGCGGTGTGCTTCACGCCGTCGTACAGCACCTTGTCGTAGACCTCGTCGGCGAAGATCACGAGGCCGTGCTCGCGCGCGATGGCCACGATGCTCCTGAGCAGGTCGTCGGAATACAGCGCGCCCGTCGGGTTGTTCGGGTTGATGACCACGATGCCCTTGGTGCGCGGCGTGATCTTGGCGCGGATGTCGTCGAGATTCGGCATCCAGCCGTTGGCCTCGTCGCACAGGTAGTGCACCGGGGTGCCGCCGGAGAGGCTGGTGGAGGCGGTCCACAGCGGGTAGTCGGGGGCCGGAAGCAGCAACTCGTCGCCGTCGTTGAGCAGCGCGTTGGTGGACATGGCGATCAGCTCGCTGGCGCCGTTGCCGAGGTAGATGTCGTCGAGGGTGACGCCCGAGACGCCCTGCTTCTGTGTCTCGTGCATCACCGCCTTGCGTGCCGCGAAGACGCCCTTGCTGTCGGAGTAACCGGCCGAGGTGGGCAGGTTGCGGATCATGTCCTGCTGGATTTCCTCGGGAGCATCGAAACCGAACACGGCCAGGTTGCCGATGTTGAGCTTGATGATCTTCTGGCCGTCTTCTTCCATCTGCTTGGCGGCGTCCATGATCGGGCCGCGGATGTCGTAGAGGACGTTGGCCAGCTTGGCCGATTTCTTGAGCTGCTTCAAAGGGCCCTCCCGGGCGCGGGTTAGAGTTTGCTTACGCGGAATCAAAGGCCCTTGCGAGCCCCGTGGCACTAGGGAAAACCTATAATTTGACCACAGTTCCCAGTGCCCAGATGAAGCTACAGCCCGACAAATCCGACGCTCAGTCTCTCACCGCACATGGTCCCGGCTGGGTGGCGATCAACAACGAAAAGGTCGAGGGCAGCGTGGTGGTCGGCTCGCGCGGCGAGCGCTTCGAATGGAATTGTTCGAGCTTCGACCAGATCGGCCCCGAACATTTCGCGCAATTGGCATCGCTGGGCGCCGAATTGATCATCTTCGGCAGCGGAAACCGGATCCGCTTCCCCCAGCCAGTCTGGCTCAAGCCGCTGATGGCCCAGCGCACCGGCGTGGAGACCATGGACACCGCGGCAGCCTGCCGGACCTACAACATCCTGGCCGGCGAAGGCCGGCACGTGATCGCCGCCCTCCTCGTGGAGAGCCCTGCGGCTGGCTGATGGGGGTGTTTTCGGGGTAAAATACCGGGTTGCGAACAGGCCGGCTACCCCAAAGTTAGCAACGACCAATCCTCCACTCTTTGAGCAAGCCCGGTGCGAAACGGGGCGAGAGGGCTCAGGAGCGGAATCTAACGGAGAAAACAAGTTTCATGGCGATCGTTGTCAACAAACCCATTCCTGAATTCGACGCCAACGCCACGGGCGGCATCAAGGTCTCGAATACCTCGCATCTCGGCCACGTGCTGGTCATGTATTTTTACCCGAAAGATAACACTCCGGGCTGCACCACCGAAGCGATGCAGTTCCGCGACCGTTACAAGGATTTCGAGAAAGCCGGCGCCACGGTCTTCGGCGTGTCCCGCGACAACATGAAGTCGCACGACGAATTCAAGGCCAAGCTCGAGCTGCCCTTCGAGCTCATCGCCGACACCGAAGAAAAGATGTGCCACATGTTCGGCGTGGTCAAGAACAAGATCATGTACGGCAAGAAGGTCAAGGGCATCGAGCGCAGCACCTTCCTGATCGGCGCCGACGGCATCCTGAAGGCCGAATGGCGCGGGCTCAAGGTCCCCGGCCATGTCGACGACGTGCTCAAGGCCGTCAAGGCCCTCAAGAAGGCTGCCTGAGAGCCTTCCGGCGAGCCGGCGGCGCGCTTTTCCGCTGTGGCGTGGGAAATGCCCCACGCGGTGCGTAAAGAGCTCCCGGCGCGTCTTCCGCGGTGTGCATAATGGCCTCATGCCGTTGAGCTCCACGACCGCATCCTCCGAACAAAGCCGCCTTGGTCTTCAGGCGGCTTTTTCGTTTTCTGGTTCCCACTTCCTGCGAGCGATCTGACACATGCCACTGCCCCCCGCCCCCACGAAACGCGCTGCATTGCTCTCCCCGGACGCACTCGATGCGCCCGCCCGGTCCTCGCACCGGGGCTCGCGCCGTTCCGGTGATTCGCGTGCCGACGAAGCCGCGGCGCGCAGCCCGCAGCCGCTGGAACTGTTCGATAGCGTCGGCGCCGAGAGCGCCGGCGGTGCCGCCGCCGTGCGCCCTGCCCGCCGGACCAGACCGAAAGCAACGCCCGCCCCCGTGAGCGCGCCGGCGCCCCAGGCACTCATCCAGGTCGAGACCAAGGCCCCGGCCGCCGAACCTGCTGCGGCTCCTGCAGTGGCAGCGGCGCCGCAGGCCCCTGCGCGCGCCAAGCGCAGCAAATCCACCGGCCCGGCCAAGCTGTTCGTGCTCGACACCAACGTGCTGCTGCACGATCCGATGTGCCTCTTCCGCTTCGAAGAGCACGACATCTTCCTGCCGATGATCGTGCTGGAGGAACTCGACGGCCACAAGAAGGGCACGACCGAAGTCGCCCGCAACGGCCGCCAGACCAGCCGCACGCTCGACGCCCTGGCCGCCGCCCAGGACGCCGACATCGACAAGGGCCTGAAGCTCGACACCACCGGCCACCGCGAAGCCGGCGGCCGCCTGTTCTTCCAGACCGCCCCGCTCGACTATTCGCTGCCGATGAGCCTGCCCCAGGGCAAGGCCGACAACCAGATCCTCGGCGTGGTGCACGCGCTGCGCGACGAGTACGCCAAGGACCGTCCGGGCCAACCCAAGCGGGAAGTCGTGCTGGTGTCGAAGGACATCAACATGCGCGTCAAGGCGCGCGCGCTGGGCCTGGCCGCCGACGACTACCAGAACGACAAGACGCTGGAAGACGGCGACCTGCTCTACGCCGGCTCGCTCGCCCTGCCTGCCGACTTCTGGACTCGCCAGAGCAAGACCGTCGAGAGCTGGCAAAGCGGCAGCAGCACCTTCTACCGGATCAGCGGCCCGCTGGTGCCCAACCTGTACATCAACCAGTTCGTGTACTTCGAGGCTCCGGGCGAACCGAGCATGTACGCCCGCGTCACCGAGATCCGCGACAAGACCGCGGTGCTCAAGACGCTGAAGGACTACAGCTCCGGCAAGAACGCCGTGTGGGGCGTGAACACGCGCAACCGCGAGCAGAACTTCGCGATGAACCTGCTGATGGACCCGGAGATCGACTTCGTCACGCTGACCGGCACCGCCGGCACCGGCAAGACCCTGATGGCGCTGGCCTCCGGCCTCACGCAGGTGCTGGACGACCGCCGCTACACCGAGATCATCATGACCCGCGCCACCGTGAGCGTGGGCGAGGACATCGGCTTCCTGCCCGGCACCGAAGAGGAAAAGATGGGCCCCTGGATGGGCGCGCTCGACGACAACCTCGAGTTCCTGGCCAAGGGTGATGGCGGCGGCGCCGGCGAGTGGGGCCGCGCGGCCACCAACGAGCTGATCCGCAGCCGCATCAAGGTCAAGAGCATGAACTTCATGCGCGGGCGCACCTTCCTCAACAAGTACGTGATCATCGACGAGGCACAGAACCTCACGCCCAAGCAGATGAAGACGCTGATCACCCGCGCCGGCCCCGGCACGAAGATCATCTGCATGGGCAACCTCGCGCAGATCGATACGCCGTACCTGACGGAGGGCTCCTCGGGCCTGACCTTCGCGGTCGACAAGTTCAAGGGCTGGCCGCACGGCGGGCACATCACGCTGGCGCGCGGCGAACGCTCGCGCCTGGCCGATTTCGCCAGCGACGTGCTCTGACCCTCCGGGGCAGCGCCCCGGACAAGCCCGTGCATGCTCCCCGAGCAGCGCGGGCTTTTTTCATCCGTGGTGACAGGCTACTGACAAGACGCTGTCAGTAGGGCGCCAGCACCATCCGGACTCCTTCCAACGCAACGAAAGAAAGAGAGTCCCGAATGCAGAACGCCATCACCTGGTTCGAAATCCCTGTCACCGACATCGATCGCGCACAGGCCTTCTACGAAACCGTGCTCGCCCGCAAGCTGCGCCGCGAAGACTTCGGCGGCGAGACGCTGGCCATCTTCCCGCACGACAAGCCCGCCACCGGAGGCGCCCTGCAGGCCGGAGCCAATGCCAGCGCGCGCGCCGGCACTGGCCTTCGCATCTACCTCGACTGCAATCCAAGCATCGATGCCGTGCTGGCGCGGATCGAAGCCGCCGGTGGGCAGATCGTGTCGCCCAAAGCGGCGCTGCCGCCCGGCCTTGGCTTCATTGCCCACCTGCGCGACACCGAAGGCAACGAAGTCGGCCTGCACTCGCTGGAGTGATTCGCCATGACGCAGCGCAACTGGATCGCCGTGGCCAGCGCCGAGCATGCGCGGCGCGGGCGCGACCACCGGCCGCTGGGCTTCATGCAGGTCGGCCACGGCAAGCAGGCGCCGCTCAAGCGGCTTTCGGCGGGCGACCGCGTCGCCTACTATTCGCCGGGCACCATGTTCGGCGGCGCGGACAGGCTGCAGAGCTTCGTGTCGATCGGCATCGTGCAGCCGGGCGAGCCCTACGAATTCGACATGGGCAACGGCTTCGTGCCTTGGCGGCGCGACGTGGTCTACGCCGCCGGGCACGAGGCGCCGATCGCCCCGCTGATCGAGCGGCTGGCCTTCATCGAGAACCCCAGGCAGTGGGGCTACAAGTTCCGCTTCGGCATGTTCGACATCAGCGACGCCGACATGAAGCTGATCGCACAGGCCATGAAGGCCGACCTGAAAACACTATCGCTTTGAGGAGAGAAAGCACATGGAACCAGTCCGCCAACGCCAGGATGCATTCCGCGTCTCGGGCCTCACCATCCGCACCACCAACCGCGAGGAACGCGACCCCGCAACCGCTCGCCTCGGCCAATTGTGGGGCCGATTCTTCGGCGAGGAAACCTATGCATCGACGCCACAGCGCACCGCCGACATGCGCATCTTCAGCGTGTACACGGCCTACGAATCGGACGAGGATGGCGCGTTCGACGTCACGGCGGGCGTCGCCGTGTCGGGCGGCGAGAACAGCCTCGCCGTGGAAGCCGGCGACTACCTGGTCTTCAACGGCGAAGGGCAGATGCCGCAGATGGTGATCGCCACGTGGGAGCGCATCTGGCAGTATTTCGAGGCGCACCCGGAGGTCGCACGCCGCTATCGCAGCGACTTCGAGGCCTACGAAGGGCCGGACAAGGTGGCGATCCACATCGGAGTTTCATGAGCATCACCCCCAAGAGCCGGCGCGACCCGCCCGCACGCCACCCTCGCCCGCTCGCCAGGGCCTGCTGATGCGCCGCGCCGACCGCCTCTTCCAGCTCGTGCAGCTCATCCGCGGGCGCCGGCTGACCACGGCCGCGTTCCTGGCGCAGCGCCTCGAGGTGTCGGAGCGCACGGTGTACCGCGACATCGCAGACCTGCAGCACCAGGGCGTGCCCATCGAGGGCGAGGCTGGCGTGGGCTACCGGCTGGGCGCGGGCTTCGAGCTGCCGCCGCTGATGTTCACGCAGGACGAGGCCGCGGCGCTCGTCGCTGCAGCCCGGCTCGCGCAGAGCTGGGTCGATCCGGCGCTGGCGCGCGACATCGAGACCGGACTGGGCAAGATCCTGTCGGTGCTGCCACCTGCGGCGCGCGTCTCGGCCGAGGCGCTGGCGCTCTACGCGCCCGGACTGGGCCTGGACGACACCCTCCGCGCGCGGCTGCAGACGCTGCGCGAGGCGACCCAGTCGCACAACAAGCTGCGGCTGCACTACCGCGACGTCTCGGGCGACGCCAGCGAGCGCACGGTGCGCCCGCTGGGCTGCTTCTATTGGGGCAAGGTCTGGACGCTCTCGACCTGGTGCGAGCTGCGCGACGATTTCCGGGGCTTCCGGCTGGATCGCATGGACGCGATCGAGGTGCTGCCCGACCGCTTTCGAGACGAGCCGGGCAAGACGCTGGCCGACCTTCTGCGGCAAGTCAATGCCGAGACGGCGCATGGCAAGGTGGTGCCGCAGAAGCCGGACGGCCAGCCGTCGTGGTCCAGCAGCAATAGCGGCAGCGGTAGCGCGGCCAGCTGACTTAGGCGCCGCCGGGTCAGTACTCGTCGTTGTTGCTGTAGCCGACCAGGTTCTCGAACTTGGTCAGCGGCTTCAGGAAGGCCAGCTTGACGGTGCCGGTGGGGCCGTTACGGTGCTTGCTGATGATCACCTCGGCCACGCCCGGCTCCTTCGACTCCTTGTTGTAGTAGTCGTCGCGGTAGATGAACATGATGATGTCCGCGTCCTGCTCGATGGCGCCGGATTCGCGCAGGTCGCTCATCATGGGACGCTTGTCGGTACGGCTTTCCACGCCGCGGCTGAGCTGCGACAGTGCGATCACCGGGCACTTCAGTTCCTTGGCGAGCATCTTCAGGCCGCGCGAGATTTCGCCCACGGCCGTGGCCCGGTTCTCGTCGCCCGAGCTGCTGGTGGACATCAGCTGCAGGTAGTCGACCACGATCAGGCCGAGCCGCCCGTACTGGCGCGCAAGGCGGCGCGCATTGGCCCGCAGCTCGCTGGTGGAAAGGCCCGGGGTCTCGTCGATGTGCAGCGACACGGTGCGCAGCTTCTCGATGGCCTCGGTCAGACGCGGCCACTCCTCGTCGGTGAGCTTGCCGGTGCGAAGGTGGCCCTGGTCGATGCGGCCGATGGAGCCCACGATACGCACCGCCAACTGGGCGGCGCCCATTTCCATGGAGAACACGGCCACCGGCAGGCCTTCGTCGAGCGCCACGTGCTCGGCGATGTTGATCGCGAGCGAGGTCTTGCCCATCGAGGGACGCGCGGCCAGCACGATCATGTCGCCCGGCTGCAGGCCGGAAGTCATCTTGTCGAAGTCGTTGAAGCCAGTGCGAACGCCCGTGATGTCGTTCGGGTTCTCGGCCATCTCGGTCACGCGGTCGAGCAGGTCGACCACCAAGGCATCCATGCTCTGGAAGCCCTGCTTCATCCGCGTGCCTTCTTCGCCGATGTTGAAGATCTTCTGTTCGGCCTCGTCGAGGATCTTGTCGACCGCCTTGCCCTGCGGATTGAAGGCGTTGGTCGCGATCTCGTCGCTGGCGGAAACCAGCTTGCGCAGGATGGAGCGCTCGCGAACGATCTCGGCGTAGCGGCGGATGTTGCTCGCGCTGGGCACGTACTGCGCGAGCGAGTTCAGGTACACCAGCCCGCCGATCTCGTCGGCCTTGCCGAGGTTCTGCAGTTGCTCGTAGACCGTGATCACGTCCGCCGGCTTGCTGGCGTTGATCAGCCCGCCGATGGCCGCGTAGATCAGCTTGTGTTCGTGGCGGTAGAAGTCGCCGTCGACCAGCAGGTCGCCCATGCGGTCCCAGGCACCGTTGTCGAGCAGCAGGCCGCCGAGCACGCTCGATTCGGCCTCGATGGAGTGAGGCGGAATGCGCAGTTGGGCGACTTGGCGGTCGGCCGACGGATCATTGTCGGCATAGGAGAAAACGGCGGACATGGGGCCTTGAAAGTTAACAAAGCATGCTACGCGCGCTGCGGCCGCGGCGCCATGCATAACGCTGTGTACGTGCTGTGCAAAACCCTGTGGACAGTCACTGAACAAGCCTTGAAGAACAAAAACAAAAGCCGCCCGAAGGCGGCTTTTGCGCAGCGCACGAGGCGCTGTGGACGATCAGGCGGTTTCGCCGTAGACCGTCACGGTGATGTCGACCACCACGTCAGTGTGCAGGGCCACGCTCACGGTGCTGTCGCCGACGATCTTGATCGGACCGTTGGGCAGGCGCACTTGCGACTTTGCAACCTTGTAGCCCTGCTTGCCCAACTCTTCGGCGATGTCGCCGTTGGTGACCGAGCCGAACAGACGGCCGTCCACGCCAGCCTTTTGCGTCAGCTTGATGGTCGTGCCACCGAGCTTTTCGCCTTGAGCTTGCGATTCGGCCAGCTTGGCGGCTGCAGCCTTTTCGAGTTCGGCGCGCTTGGCTTCGAATTCGGCCTTGTTGGCAGCGGTGGCGCGGCGGGCGCGGCCCGACGGAATCAGGAAGTTGCGTGCGTAGCCGTCCTTGACCTTGACGATGTCGCCCAGGGCACCGACGTTGACAACCTTGTCCAGAAGAATGATTTGCATGGTGTCGACTCCTTAGACGCGGTGCTGGTCGCTGTACGGCACCATGGCCAGGAAGCGTGCGCGCTTGATGGCGGTGTTCAGCTGGCGCTGGTAGATCGCGCGGGTGCCGGTCAGGCGCGCGGGGATGATCTTGCCGTTTTCGCTGATGAAGTCACGCAGCGTGTCGATGTCCTTGTAGTCGATTTCCTCGACTCCAGCGACGGTGAAGCGGCAGAAGCGCTTGCGCTTGAACAGCAGCGACTGGGTGTTGCGCTTCGGGCGCTTGTCTTTGTTGAATTTCTTGAACGTGGCCATTTCGGGACCTCTTGTCGAAAATTAATCTTGCTGAAAATCCTGGATGTGCAGGACCGGATGCTTGCCGTTGCCCGGTGTCGCGAGGAAGCCCTGAAAACGCCAGAGACTTCCCATCGACTGTCTTGCGAGCCGTTCGGCGATGGCGCCGAAGGCAACAGCCTTGAGGGCCGTCTTCACCTGCCTGGGCTTTCCTGCCTCCTGGAGCGTCGACTCGTGTTCGAGCTTCAGGTCTAGGGCGGGCAAGCCGGCTGGCGTGAATCGCAGGTTTCCGAGTTCGGCAACGGAGGCGGTCAGCAGCAGCTGGTTGACCCCGGTTGCCGCAGCGGCGGCAGTCACGCCATCAGTTGTTGTTGGCGGCGTACTCGGCCTGCTGGGCCTTGCGGGCCTCTTCGCGCTCGACCGTCTTCATCATCGACGAAGGACCGGTTTCGGCCTTCTTCTTCTGGACGGTCAGGTGACGCAGCACGGCGTCGTTGAACTTGAACGCGTGTTCGAGTTCGCCCATCACGGTCTGCTCAGCTTCGATGTTGACGCACAGGTAGTGGGCCTTGTTGAGCTTGTTGATCTGGTAGGCCAGCTGACGGCGGCCCCAGTCTTCGACGCGGTGGACCTTGCCGCCGCCGGCCGTGATCAGGCCCTTGTAGCGCTCCAGCATGGCCGGAACTTGTTCGCTCTGATCCGGGTGGATCAGCAAAATGATTTCGTAGTGACGCATGGCACTCCTTGTGGATTCTTCCGAGGAAGAGGAAAAGCCACCTGCAGCGTCGGGCGCAGTGTGGCAAGGCAAAGCCGGCGATTATAGCCCTGTCGGAAGCGATCCGGCAAGACTCTCAGTCGTTGAGCGCCTTGTCGAGCGCCGCGGCCTTCTCGGGCCCGACGGCGGCGCGGATCTTCGGGGCCAGCGCCAGCAGGTCTTCGTAGCTGGTCGTGCCCTCGACCTGCAGGTTGAGCCGGAAGCCCTTCAGGCCGAGGCTGCCGGTCAGCTGGGTCGCGATCGGGTAGGCGTCCTTGTAGCGCTGCTGCCTGCTGCGCCCGGAGGAGCCCTGGGCGGGCGCCGCTGCAGCGGCCGCCGCCTCTGCGGGAGCCGTCGCGCTGCCCGCCACAGGCTCCAGCACGCCCAGGCCGACCATCTGGTCGATGTCTTCGCGCACGATGCCCATGCCCGCGGCCAGCACGTCATCGACCGATCTTTTGCCGTCGAACAGGATGAACGCCGAGCGCTGCCGTGGCGACAGCGGGATGGAGCGGTCTTTCAGGGCCTGGTGGCCTGCTTCTGTCTTGACGAGGATCATGGTGTTCTTCCCTTCCGGGATACGCCCGTGAGTCCCGCCAGTCTGGCATCAAATACGCAATTTGTTTCAATCACCGGCCCGGGTCGCGGGAATCCCCCCATGGGGATTTCCGCAATCCAGAGCTCCGGCTTCGCCGGCTCAGCGCTTGGCGAGCTGCTGCCAGGTGTCGATCACGCTGTCGGGATTCAGCGAGATCGATTCGATGCCCTGCTCCGCCAGCCACAACGCGAAGTCGGGGTGGTCGCTGGGGCCCTGGCCGCAGATGCCGACGTACTTGCCCTGCGACTTGCAGGCCTTGATGGCGCGGCTCAGCATGGCCTTGACGGCCGGGTCGCGCTCGTCGAAGTCGGCGGCCAGCAGTTCCAGGCCCGAGTCGCGGTCCAGGCCCAGGGTGAGTTGGGTCAGGTCGTTCGAGCCGATCGAGAAGCCGTCGAAGTACGCCAGGAACTCGTCGGCCAGCACGGCGTTGCTCGGCACCTCGCACATCATGATCAGCTTGAGCTCGTTGTCGCCGCGCTTCAGGCCATGCTCGGCCAGCAGGCCGGTCACGCGCTCGGCCTGGCCGAGGGTGCGCACGAAGGGCACCATGATCTGCACGTTGGTCAGGCCCATGTCGTTGCGCACGCGCTTGAGCGCCTCGCACTCCATCGCGAAGGCCTCGCCGAAGTCGGCGCTCAGGTAGCGCGCGGCGCCGCGGAAGCCCAGCATCGGGTTCTCTTCCTCGGGCTCGTAGCGGCTGCCGCCGATCAGCTTGCGGTACTCGTTCGACTTGAAGTCCGACAGGCGCACGATCACCTTCTTCGGCCAGAAGGCCGCGGCGATGGTCGCAATGCCCTCTGCGACCTTGTCGACGTAGAAGGCGCGCGGCGAGGCGTGGCCGCGGGCCACCGACTCGACGGCCTTCTTCAGGTCGTTGTCGACGTTCGGGTAGTCGAGGATCGCCTTCGGATGCACGCCGATGTTGTTGTTGATGATGAACTCCAGGCGCGCGAGGCCCACGCCGTGGTTCGGCAGCTGCGCGAAGTCGAAGGCGAGCTGGGGGTTGCCCACGTTCATCATCAGCTGGATGTCGATCTCGGGCATCACGCCGCGCTGCACCTCGGTCACCTCGGTCTCGAGCAGGCCGTCGTAGATGAAGCCGGTGTCGCCCTCGGCGCAGCTCACGGTAACCAGCGTGCCGTCCTTCAGCAGGTCGGTGGCGTCACCGCAGCCGACCACGGCCGGAATGCCCAGCTCGCGCGCGATGATGGCCGCGTGGCAGGTGCGCCCGCCGCGGTTGGTGACGATGGCCGAAGCGCGCTTCATCACCGGTTCCCAGTTGGGGTCGGTCATGTCGGTGACGAGCACGTCGCCGGCCTGCACCTGGTCCATTTCGCTGATGCTGTGCACCAGCCGCACGGGGCCGGTACCGATCTTCTGGCCGATGGCGCGGCCTTCGGCCAGCACAGCACCCTTGCCCAGCAGCTTGTAGCGCTGCTCGGCCTTGCCCTGCTGCTGGCTCTTCACCGTCTCTGGGCGCGCCTGCAGGATGTAGATCTGGCCGTCGGTGCCGTCCTTGCCCCACTCGATGTCCATCGGGCGGCCGTAGTGCTCCTCGATCACCAGCGCGTACTTGGCGAGCTGCTCGACTTCGGTGTCGGTCAGCGAGTAGCGGTTGCGCTGCTCGGCCTTCACGTCGGTGGTCTTGACCAGCTTGCCGGTGGCCTTCTTCTCCTCGGGCGTGGCGAACTCCATCTGGATCAGCTTGGAGCCGAGGTTGCGGCGGATCACGGCCTTCTTGCCGGCCTTCAGGGTCGGCTTGTGCACGTAGAACTCGTCGGGATTCACGGCGCCCTGCACCACCGTCTCGCCCAGGCCGTAGCTGGAGGTGATGAAGACCACGTCCTCGAAGCCCGATTCGGTATCGATGGTGAACATCACGCCGGCGGCGCCGAGGTCGGAGCGCACCATGCGCTGCACGCCAGCCGACAGCGCGACCACGTCGTGCTCGAAGCCCTTGTGCACGCGGTAGCTGATGGCGCGGTCGTTGTAGAGGGAGGCGAACACCTCCTTCATCTTGTGCAGCACGTCGTCGATGCCGACCACGTTCAGGAAGGTTTCCTGCTGGCCCGCGAAGGAGGCGTCGGGCAGGTCTTCGGCGGTGGCGGACGAGCGCACGGCGAACGAGGCGGCCGGGTTGCCCGCGCTCAGCGTGGCGAAGGCTTCGGTGATGGCCTTCTGCAGGTCGGCCGGGAACGGCTGGGCCTCGACCATGCCGCGGATCTCGGCGCCGGCGGCGGCCAGTGCGCGCACGTCGTCGACGTTCAGGGCGGCCAGGCGCTTGCTGATCTTGTCGGCCAGGCCGTCATGGGCCAGGAACTGGCGGAAAGCGTGCGCCGTGGTCGCGAAACCGGTGGGCACCCGCACACCCTGGGGCAATTGCGAGATCATTTCGCCGAGGCTGGCGTTCTTGCCGCCAACCGCCTCGACGTCGGTCATTCTCAGGTTTTCAAACGGTACGACCAGGGCGGTCGCGTCGAAAAGTGCAGACATGGGAAAGCTCCAGAAGTTGAAACCTGTGCCGCATGCAGACGGCGCGGCACGATCGTTCTCGTTGCTTTGGGTGCGGGCGCGGTGTGCATGGAGAGAATTGGGTTGGGAAGGCAGATTCCCGATAATGGCCCTCATTGTAGGCGGGGCAAGGTGGTCCGCGCCGCAGGACAAGGCCGCATGACTATTCCTTCACGCACCGTTTTCTTCATTTCCGACGGCACCGGCATCACCGCCGAGACCTTCGGCAACGCCGTTCTGGCCCAGTTCGAGATGAAGCCGCGCCACGTGCGGCTGCCTTTCACCGACACGGTCGACAAGGCCCACCAGGCGGTGCGGCAGATAAACCACACCGCAGAAATAGAAGGCGTAAGGCCCATCGTTTTCACCACGCTGGCCAACATGGATGTGCTGGAAGTGATCGAAACCGGCTGCAAGGGCATGCTGCTGGACATGTTCGGCACCTTCGTGCGCCCCCTCGAAATCGAGCTGGCCGTGAAGTCGAACCACCGCATCGGCCGCTTCAGCGACGTCAGCAAGAGCAAGGAATACAACGACCGCATCGCCGCCATCGACTTCAGCCTGCAGCACGACGACGGCCAGAGCAACCGCGACCTGGAAGGCGCCGACGTGATCCTGGTGGGCGTGAGCCGCAGCGGCAAGACGCCGACCTCGCTCTACCTGGCGATGCAGCACGGCCTGAAGGCGGCCAACTACCCGCTGATTCCGGAGGATTTCGACCGCCGCCAGCTCCCGCCGGCCCTGATTCCGCATCGCAAGAAGATCTTCGGCCTGACCATCCAGCCCGAGCGGCTCAGCGAGATCCGCAACGAGCGCCGCCCGAATTCGCGCTACGCCAGCATCGAGAACTGCCGCCACGAGGTCGCCGAGGCCGAGGCCATGATGCGGCGCGCGGGCATCCGCTGGCTCTCGACCACCACCAAGTCGATCGAGGAAATCGCCACCACGATCCTGCAGGAACTGCGGCCGGAGCGGCTCGTCTATTGATACCGCTATCTTTTAGATAGCAAAAAAGCGCCCCGCCGGGGCGCTTTTTGCGCTTTGCATCGCCGGAATGGCGGCTTACGCAGGAGCCGACGTGCGGATCAGGTGGTCGAACGCACCCAGCGCAGCCTTCGCGCCATCGCCGGCCGCGATGATGATCTGCTTGAACGGCACCGTGGTCGCGTCGCCCGCCGCGAACACGCCCGGCACCGAGGTCTGGCCGCGCGCGTCGACGATGATCTCGCCGTGCTTCGACAGCTCGACCGTGCCCTTGAGCCAGTCGGTGTTGGGCACCAGGCCGATCTGGATGAACACGCCTTCGAGCTCGACCTTCTTCGACTCGCCCGTCGCACGGTCCTTGTAGATCAGGCCGTTGACCTTCTGGTCGCCGGTGATCTCGGTGGTCTGCGCGTTCGTAAACACGTCGACGTTCTTCAGGCTCTTGAGCTTGCGCTGCAGCACGGCGTCGGCGCGCAGCTGCGTGTCGAACTCGATCAGCGTGACGTGGCCGACGATGCCGGCGAGGTCGATGGCCGCCTCGACACCCGAGTTGCCGCCGCCGATCACTGCCACGCGCTTGCCCTTGAAGAGCGGACCGTCGCAATGCGGGCAGTAGGCCACGCCCTTGTTCTTGAACTCGTGCTCGCCGGGCACGTTGATGTTGCGCCAGCGCGCGCCGGTCGAAATGATGACCGACTTGCTCTTGAGCGAGGCGCCGCTCTCGAGCTGCACTTCGATCAGGCCGTCGCCCGGCACGAGCGCCTTGGCGCGCTGAAGGTTCATGATGTCGACGTCGTAGTCGCGCACATGCTCCTCGAGCGCGTGAGCGAACTTCGGCCCCTCGGTCTCCTTGATCGAGATGAAGTTCTCGATGCCCATGGTGTCGAGCACCTGGCCGCCGAAGCGCTCGGAGGCCACGCCGGTGCGGATGCCCTTGCGCGCCGCGTACACGGCCGCTGCCGCGCCGGCGGGGCCGCCGCCGACGATCAGCACGTCGAACGGATCCTTGCCGTCGATCTTCTTGGCTTCGCGCTCGACGCCGCTCGTGTCGATCTTGGCGAGGATCTCTTCCAGGCTCATCCGGCCCTGACCGAACTCGGTGCCGTTGAGGAACACCGTCGGCACGGCCATGATCTGGCGCTCCTTCACCTCCTCCTGGAAGGTGCCGCCCTCGATCATCGTGGTGCGGATGCGCGGGTTCTGCACTGCCATCAGGTTCAGCGCCTGGACCACGTCCGGGCAGTTGTGGCAGGTGAGCGAGACGTAGATCTCGAACTCGAAGTCGCCGTCGAGCGCCTTGATCTGGTCGAGCACGGCCTGCTCGACCTTCGGGGGATAGCCGCCGATCTGCAGCAGGGCAAGGATCAGCGACGTGAATTCATGGCCCATCGGCAGGCCGGCAAAGCGCGGGCCGTGGTTTTCGCTCGGGCGGTTGACCGAGAACGAGGGCTTGCGGTGGTTGTCGTCGCGGCTTTCGGTCAGCTTGATCAGCGGGGACGATTCGGCAACGTCCTTCAGCAGCGACAGCATCTCGCCCGAGGCCTTGCTGTCGTCGAGCGAGGCGACGATCTCGATCGGCTGCGTGGCGCGTTCGAGGTAACTCTTCAATTGGGCTTTGGTGTTTGCGTCGAGCATGAGGGACTCTCTTTCGATAACGTAAAACTATCAAATGGGGCTGAAAAAGCCCGGGGGCCTATGAGCGCCCGGGCTTTCGCGCGGGTGACGCTCAGATCTTGCCGACGAGGTCCAGCGACGGGGCGATCGTCTTGTCGCCTTCATTCCACTTGGCCGGGCAGACTTCGTTCGGGTGGGCGGCGGTATAGACCGCTGCCTTCAGCTTGCGCAGCGTTTCCTTCACGTCGCGGGCGATTTCGTTGGAGTGCACTTCGGCGGTCTTGATGATGCCTTCGGGGTTGATCACGAAGGTGCCGCGCAGCGCCAGGCCTTCTTCGGGGATGTGCACGCCGAAGGCGTTGGTCAGCACATGGGTCGGGTCGCCGACCAGCGGGAACTTGGCCTTGCCGACGGCCGGCGAGGTGTCGTGCCAGACCTTGTGCGAGAAGTGCGTGTCGGTGGTCACGATATAGACCTCGGCGCCCAGTTTCTGGAACTCGGCGTAGTTGTCGGCCGCGTCCTCGACTTCGGTCGGGCAGTTGAAGGTGAAAGCCGCCGGCATGAAGATCAGCACGGACCACTTGCCCTTGAGCGACTCGTCGGAAACTTCGATGAACTTGCCGTTGAGGTAGGCCTGGGTCTTGAAGGGCTGAACTTGGGTATTGATCAGGGACATGTTGATTCCTTGGATGCTGCGGATGAACAAAGATAAGGGCGAGCCATGAGTATAACTACCAATCCTCCAATATTCATAGTTATCACCTATTAAAAGTATTGGGACTCGCTATGTTTTCGATGACTGCGAAATACGCCTGACACACCATCAATACGAACGTGTATCACCATCACACGCATGCAGACCGGCGCAGCATGGGATTGCTTGCAAGCGCTCCTTTCCGCCTCTGACAATCACCGCTTTCAGAACAAGGAAAAAGCCATGAAGGGCGACGCAAAAGTCATCGAACACCTGCAGGCTCAGCTCAAGAACGAGCTGACCGCGATCAACCAGTACTTCCTGCACTACCGCATGCTCAAGCACTGGGGCCTGGACAGGCTGGCGAAGAAGGAATACGAGGAATCGATCGGCGAGATGAAGCACGCCGACAAGCTCATGGACCGCATCTTCATGCTCGACGGCCTGCCGAACCTGCAGGACCTCGGCAAGCTGAACATCGGCGAAGACGTGCCCGAACTGCTGCGCTGCGACCTCGGTGCCGAGACCGGCGCGCAGGCCACCATCAAGGACGGCATCGCGCATTGCGAATCGGTGCGCGACTATGTCTCGCGCGACCTGCTCCAGGAGATCCTGGACGACACCGAGGAGCACATCGACTTCCTCGAAACCCAGATCGACCTGATCGACAAGGTCGGCCTGCAGAACTACCTGCAGTCGCAGATGGGCGAACTCGAATAAGGCCGCCTTCGCTGCCGCCAGCAAAACGGGACTTCGGTCCCGTTTTTTATTGCTTTACGTAACTTAACCCGCCACGAATAACAGTCATTCTCATTCGCACGGATAGAATCCGCGCCTTCGATGACTGCGATTCGCCCCGACAACCGCCGCCGTGCCTATTGGCTCAAGACCCTGCACGAATGGCATTGGGTGAGCTCGGCCATCTGCCTCATTGGCATGATCCTGTTCAGCGTGACGGGATTCACCCTCAACCACGCCAGCCAGATCGAGGCCAAGCCGGTCGTCACCCGGCTGAACGGCTCGATCGACGAGGCGCTGCGCGCCCAGCTCGAAAAGCAGCTGCCCGCCGCCAAGGCCCTCAAGGGCAAGGCTCCCCTGCCCCCTGAACTCCAGGCCTGGGTGCAGAAGCACTGGGACATCTCCACCGCCAGCCGCGAGGCCGAGTGGTCCGACGACGAAATCTACCTGTCGCTGCCCCGCCCCGGCGGCGACGCATGGCTGCGCCTGAGCCTGTCCGACGGCGAGATCGAGTACGAGCGCACCGATCGCGGCTGGCTCTCCTACTTCAACGATCTCCACAAGGGCCGCAACACCGGCACCGCGTGGAGTTGGTTCATCGACATCTTCGCGGGCGCGGCCCTGGTGTTCTCGGTCACCGGCCTCTTCATTCTCAAGATGCATGCGGGCAACCGGCCGTTCACCTGGCCGATGGTCGGCATGGGGCTGGTGGTGCCCGTGCTGCTCGCGCTGCTGTTCATTCACTGATTTCGTTCATCAATTCATCCAGATCCAGGAAAGAGGTTTCCCGTGCACGTTCGCTACTCACTCGCGCCGCTGGCCATGTCGGCGCTGTTCGCGGCTCCGGCCTTCGCGTCGGGGCTGGCCGTCAACATCGAGATCCCACGGCTGAACGTCTCCGAGTACCACCGTCCCTACGTGGCAACCTGGATCGAGCGCGCGGACAACACCGTCGCCGGCACGCTGGCCGTGTGGTACGACGTGCGCACCAAAACCAACAACCCGGAGGGCGAAGGCACCAAGTGGCTGAAGGACATGCGCCAGTGGTGGCGACGCGGCGGCCGCGAGCTCTCGGTGCCGGTCGACGGCGTGACGGGGGCGACCAAGCCTGCCGGCAAGCACCAGTTGAGCTTCACCGAGGGCACGGCGCCCATGCCCAGGCTCGCGCCCGGCGCATACAAGCTCGTGGTGGAGGCCGCGCGCGAAGTCGGCGGCCGCGAAGTCGTGAGCATTCCCTTCCAGTGGCCCCCGACGGCAGCGGCGCAGCCGACCGCCACGGGCAAGGAAGAACTCGGCGAGATCAGGCTCGAACTCAAGCCTTGATCTCTTCTGTCCTCCAACGACCAGCCCGCCGCATCACAAAAGGAACCGCCATGACCCGCTTCAACCTGCGCCTCGTCTCCCTCGCCATCGCCCTCTCCAGTGCCGCATCGCTCGCCCAGGCGCACAACGCCTGGCTGCTGCCATCGTCCACCGTGTTCTCCAAGGCCGACACCGTGACGGTCGATGCGGCCGTGTCCAACGACCTGTTCGTCGCCAACCACGCGCCGCTGCGCCTCGACGGCCTGCAGATCACCGCGCCCGACGGCAGCACCGTCAAGCCGGAGACCGAAGCCAAGCTCAAGTTGCGCAACGTGTTCGACGTGAGCGTCGCGCAGGCTGGCACCTACCGCATCGCCGTGATCAACGCCGGAGCTTTCGCGAGCTGGAAGGACAAGGCCACGGGCCAGACCAAGCGCACGCGCGGCACGGCCGAGACCATCGGCAAGGAAATTCCGGCCGATGCGCAGGACGTGAGCGTCACCCAGTCGTCGGGCCGCATCGAGACCTTCGTGACCGTCGGCAAGCCTTCCGCGCTCAAGCCGGTCGGCCAGGGCCTGGAGCTGATCGCCGCCGGCAGCCCGACCGATCTGGTCAAGGGCGAGAAAGCCACCTTCACGCTGAACCTCGATGGGCAGCCCGCCAAGGGGCTAGAGGTGACGGTGACCGCGGGCAACACGCAGTACCGCGACAAGCTCGAGGAAATCAAGCTCAAGACCGACGACAAGGGCCAGTTCAGCGTGACCTGGCCGACCGCCGGCATGTACTGGCTCGACGCCAGCACCAAGGACAACAAGACCACGGTGCCGCAGGCCAGGGAGCGCCGCCTGAGCTACGCGGCCACGCTCGAAGTGATGCCCTGAGGCTGCGATAGAGCGAGCTTCTTCCTTGGGCCTTTCGTTCAGCACCTGGCGCGCTGGCGGCTACGCCAACGCGGCCGTTCCACGCCCCGCCGATCCCGCGACACTCCAGCAACTGGGCGGCGAGACCATGGGTACCACCTGGTCGCTGCGCTTCGACAATCCGCGAATGCTGCCGCTGGCGCAGGTAAGGGAGGCCGTGGACTCAGCGCTCGGCCGCGTGATCGCGCAAATGAGCCACTGGGAGCCGGACTCGGACATCAGCCGGTTCAACCGCGCGCAGGCCGGGTCGCGCCATGTGCTGCCGCCGGAGTTCGCCGCGGTCATGCGATGTGCTTTCCGGTGGGCAGCGGCAAGCGGCGGCGCGATCGACCCGAGCGTGGGTCCGCTGGTCGCGTGCTGGGGCTTCGGGCCGGAAGCGGAACAGGCGGGTCTGCCCGGCGAGGCCGCGCTGGCCGAGGCGCGCGGGCGCGTCGGCTGGTTCCGGCTGGCGTTCGACGAAGCGGAAGGCTCGCTCCTGCAGCCCGGGGGCGCAACGCTCGATCTCTCGGGCATCGCGAAAGGGTTCGCGGTGGACCACGGCATCGAAGCCCTGCGCACACTGGATATCGCCGACGCGCTTCTCGAGGTCGGCGGAGAACTGCGGGGCATCGGGAAACGCCCTGGAGGACAGCCCTGGCAAGTGCTCGTCGACGGCGATCCTTCCGGCGCGCGCCGCGTGGCGCTCGCGGACATGGCCATCGCCACATCGGGCGACCGGTGGCACCGGCGCTCGCACGAGGGACGCCACTGGTCGCACACCATCGATCCGCGAACGGGAGAGCCGGCCGCGCACCCGCTGGCCAGCGTCACCGTGCTTCACGCGGAGTGCATGCAGGCCGATGCGCTCGCCACCGTGCTGACGGTGCTCGGGCCGGAAGAAGGATTCGACTTCGCGCAGCGGCACGAGATCGCCGCGCTGTTCGTGAGCCACGGCGATCCGGCGCCAGAGGCGAAGACCACGCGCGCCTGGCCCGCAGCGGCCGCTGCATGAACGACTTCGCCTGGCGCGCACTGGGCGCGGGTTCCACCGTCGCGGCGTATGCAGCGCTCTGTGCGTCGATCTACCTGCGCGAGCGCAGTCGCAAGGCCGAAGCCGCGCGCGACTCGGCGGCGTTATCGGCAGGCAGCGGCGCAGCGCCGGTTCTCGTGCTGTTCGCCAGCCAGACCGGCCAGGCCGAAGCCATCGCGTGGCAGACCGCTCGGCAGCTGAGTGCGGCGAATACGCCGGCGCGCGCGATGGAGCTGAACGCGCTCGATGCATCGACGCTGGCAGCCGCCCCCCGCGCGCTCTTCATCGCGAGCACCTATGGCGAAGGCGATGCGCCGGACGGCGCCAGCGTGTTCGTCGAACGGGTGATGAATTCATCGCCGGCACTGTCTTCGCTGAGCTATGCCGTACTGGCGCTCGGCGACCGCCAGTACGCCAGCTTCTGCGGCTTCGGTCGTGCGCTCGACGAGTGGCTGCAGGCCGCGGGCGCCAGGCGCGAATTCGATCGCATCGAGGTCGACAACAGCGACCCGGCCGCGCTGGCCGCATGGCATGCGCATTGGGGAGACCCGCCCGCATCCGCAGGCGATGCCGAAGGCGCGGGTTTCGCTCCATGGCGGCTCGTCTCGCGCGAGCATCTCAACCCGGGCAGCGCGGGCTGGCCGGTCTTCCATCTCGGGCTGGTGCCTCAGGCCGGCGGACCGCTGCCGTACTGGGCCTCGGGCGATCTTGCGCAGGTGGTCGTCGCGGGCGATCCGAAACGCCCGCGCGACTACTCCATCGCCTCGGTGCATGCCGACGGCGAATTGCAGTTGCTCGTGCGGCAGGAGCGGCATCCGGACGGCACGCTCGGCGCGGCCTCGGGACTGCTCACGTCCACCCTGGGCATCGGCGACACGGTGGCGCTGCGCGTGCGGGAGCACCGGAGCTTCCGCCTCGACGGCAACGAAGCACGGCCGCTGATTCTCATCGGCAACGGCACAGGCATCGCCGGGCTGCGCGCGCACCTTCGCACGTGTGCAGCCATGGGCAGGCACGACAACTGGCTGGTGTTCGGGGAGCGCCAGGTGGCGCACGACTTCCTCTATCGCGATGAGATCGAGGCATGGCAGGCCAACGGAACGCTGAAGCGCCTGGACATGGTGTTCTCGCGCGACCAGGCCGATCGCTTCTACGTGCAGCACCGGCTGCTGCAGTCGGCGGACACCGTGCTGCAGTGGCTGCGCGATGGCGCCGCCATCTACGTCTGCGGCAGCCTTCAAGGAATGGCCTCGGGCGTGGATGCGGCGTTGCGCCAGATCGCGGGTGAGGCGCAGCTCATCGAACTCGCGGCCAGCGGCCGCTATCGGCGAGACGTCTACTGAAGAAGGCCAACTGCTTCGCTCGCGTTGTTGGGCCGCAACGAAATTGACACAACTTTCGGCTTAGTTTCGCTCGGGTGTCAATTTTAATATTGAGAACCAATATCATTCGCAGCGATTTGCGAACATTCGCAAATCGACTCACCCAGCCAGTCCTCCCTCGTGTTTCTCCAAGGAATCCAGGTCGTGCGGACACCGCCAGTCGAGTCCTGACGCCCGCCCTTTTCGGAGAAAACTTCATGGCCTACATCAAGAGCCGCAAACACCCTGTTGCGCGTGCCGTTCCACATCTTTCCGGCGCCGCCGCCGCAACGCTGATGGCCATTGCGGCTCCCGGCGCCCTGGCCCAATCGGGTGGGGCGCTGCCTGAAGTGCGCGTGCAGGACTCCGCAGTCACCGACTACAAGGCCGACAACTCGGCCAACCCCAAGTTCACCGCTCCTCTCGTGAACACGCCCCAGACCATCCAGGTCATCAAGGAACAGATCATTCGCGACCAGGGCGCGACCACGCTGACCGAGGCGCTTCGCAACACCCCCGGCGTGGGCACTTTCTTCCTCGGCGAGAACGGCAACACCAACACCGGCGACGCTGTCTTCATGCGCGGCTTCGACAGCTCCAGCGCGATCTTCGTCGACGGCATCCGCGACCTGGGCTCGGTCTCGCGCGACATCTTCAACATCGACCAGGTCGAGGTCGTGAAGGGTCCGTCGGGCACCGACGTGGGCCGCACTTCGCCCACTGGCTACATCAACCTCGTCACCAAGAAGCCGTCGATGGAAGACAGCTTCCTCGGCTCGCTGAGCTTCGGCAGCGCCGACTTCAAGCGTGGCAGCGTCGACTGGAACAAGTCGCTGAGCGGTGCCAACGGCATCGGAGCGGCTTTCCGCCTCAATGCAGTGAGCGAAGACGGCGGCGTGGCCGGCCGCGACTTCGTCAAGAACAAGCGCTGGGCGATCGCGCCTTCTCTCGCCCTCGGCCTGAACAGCCCGACGCGCATCTTCCTCGACTACCTGCACGTCAAGCAGAACAACGTTCCCGACGGTGGCGTGCCCACCATCGGCCTGCCGGGCTACACCACGCCCGACGCCACCGCGATCACCCGCGGCCTGGCCCGCCGCACCTACCTGAACTACGCGCCGCGCGTGGATTCGAGCAACTTCTACGGCACCAGCTCGGACTTCGACAACGTGACGGCCGACATGTTCACCGCGCGCATCGAGCACGACCTCACGCCCGACATCACCATCCGCAACACCACGCGCTACGGCAAGACGTCGCAAGACTACATGCTGACGTCGTTCATGGGCGGCGGACTGACCTCGACGAACGGCGTCGGCACCCTGCCCGCCGTGAATTCCGGCTTCATCAACACCGTCATCCCGACGATCCCGGCAAGCTGGACGATCACGCGCAACCTGCCCACCAACAAGGACCAGGAAAACACGATCTTCACCAACCAGACGAGCGTGTCGGCCAAGTTCAACACGGGCAGCATCAGCCACTCGTTCAACGGCGGCCTCGAATTCATCCGCGAGAAGCAGACCGCCAGCAACTTCTACGCACCGGGCTACGCGAGCGTGGGCACCACCCTCGCCGCGGCCGGGTCGTGGCCCGCTGCCAACCTGTACAACCCGAACCCGTACGTGGCCGGCTACAACCGCATCGCCAACGGCACCGGCTCGGACGGCAGCACCGACACCATCGGCCTGTACGCCTTCGACACGCTGAAGTTCAACGAGCAATGGCAGCTGACCGCCGGCCTGCGCTACGACCACTACTCGACCACCTACAACGCCACTGCGCTGACGCTGGCGCGCAGCGGCAACGGCCCGCAGACGTCGACGATCACGCCGACCAACCTGAAGCTGTCGGACAACCTGCTCTCCGGCAAGATCGGCCTGGTCTACAAGCCGACGGAGAACAGCAGCGTCTACGCGGCCTACGGTACCGCCGCGCAGCCCCCGGGCGGCGCCAACTTCCAGCTGGCCGCCGGCGGCACCGGCAACAGCGCCGGGCGCACCGACTTCCTTCCGCAGAAGGCCAAGACCTACGAACTCGGCACCAAGTGGGACGTACTGAACAAGCGCGTGGCCCTGACGGCGGCGCTGTATCGCACCGACGTGAGCAACGAGGTCGTGCAGGACTCCGTCACGCAGCAGTACTTCCAGACCGGCAAGAAGCGCGTGCAGGGCGTGGAACTCGGCGTGTCGGGCGCGCTGACCGACAACTGGGGCGTGAGTTCGGGCTTCACCACCATGAACACCCGTGTGCTGAGCGGCCCCTCGGTGCTGGCGGACGGCTCGACCGCGCTCGCCTACACGCCGAAGAAGGCCTTCACGCTCTGGACCACCTACCAGTTCCCGTTCGGCCTCACGCTGGGCGGCGGCGCGCGCTACAACGGCAAGCTGCAGCGCGGCACCGACGGCGCGGTGGGCACGCCAGCATATGTCGACTCGTACTGGGTGTTCGACGCGATGGCTTCCTATCGCATCAACAAGAACATCGACATCCAGCTGAACGTGTACAACCTGTTCAACAAGGACTACGTGGCGGCCATCAACAAGAGCGGCTACCGCTACACGCCGGGCATCCCCCGATCGGCCAAGATCACCGCGAACTTCGCGTTCTGACGGTCCTTCTCGCGTGCACCGGGCCAACCCGGTGCGGTGCGACACTCGAGCCCCGGCCCGCGCCGGGGCTTTTCTCATTGCGGAGTTCCTGAAAATGATGCTGCATGTGCCCGAAGTGCTGAGCCCCGAGCAGGTGCGCGAGATGCGCGCCGCACTCGACGCCGCGCAATGGACCGATGGACGCGAAACGGTGGGGGCGCAAGGGGCGCAGGTCAAGCGCAACCGCCAGCTGCCGGAGCATTCTCCTGTGGGCAAGGAGTTGGGCAGCATCGTGCTGGCGGCACTGGCGCGGAACCCGCTCTTCTTCTCGGCCGCTCTTCCATCGCGTTTCGTGCCGCCGCTTTTCAATCGCTACGAGGGAGGCGAGCACTACGGCGTCCATGTCGACGGCGCGGTGCGAGCCTTGCCTGGCACCGGGCAGCAATTGCGCACTGACCTGTCTTGCACCCTCTTCCTGTGCGATCCGGAAGACTACGAGGGGGGAGAGCTGGAGGTGATCGACACTTACGGTTCGCACGAGGTGAAGCTTCCGGCGGGAGACCTCATCCTTTATCCGGCGAGCAGCCTTCACCGGGTGCATCCGGTGACTCGCGGTGCGCGGATCTGCTCCTTCTTCTGGCTGCAGAGCATGGTCCGCAGCGATCAGCAGCGCGGGATGCTTTTCGAGCTCGACCAGAACATCCAGAAGCTTCGTGCACGCCTCGGCGAATGCGAGGAAACCGTGGCGCTGACAGGGCATTACCACAACCTGCTGCGGCTCTGGTCGGAAGTCTGACGCCAGGAAGCCGGGTGTTGCATGAATCAGTAACACATAGTTATTGTGAATGCGATGGATTCTTATTTATAATCGTCCACATCCAACAGCCAGCCAACTGCCGCTTTCACCGCCATGATCGTTTGTGTCTGCCGCCGAGTCTCCGACCGCGAAATCGCACGCCATGTGCGCGCCGGGATGACTTTCGACGAAGTGCAATTCGAGCTTGGCGTCGCCACCCAGTGTGGCCAATGTGAAGGTTGCGCGCGCGATATCGTCGCGCAGTGCAGCGCTTCGCACCCGGTTGCCGCATTGAATTGCGAATCGGGTCCGAGAGCGATCCAGCTTGCCAACTCCATCAAGGAAAGCAAAGCATGGAACTCGTCTCGGCACTCGGCGGCAGCCTGATCTTCGTCGCAGGCTCGGTCTGGTGGATCTTTCGCAAGTAGCGCCTGTGGCGTCTTCGTAGCGGTTTTGCTGCAATCGGGGCACCTTTGGGGGTGCCCGCATTCGAATGGTTGATCGTGTCTGACCGCTTCGCCCCCCCTCCTTCCCTCTTCGGCCTTTCGCGCAATGTCGTCATTGCCGGCGGGGTCGTCCTGTTTCACGCCGCTGCGCTCTGGGCGCTCCAGAGCGGGTTGCTGCGCCGTGCCGCCGAAGTGGTGATCCCCGTGGAGATCATCAGCCAGCTCGTCGAACCGCCCAAGCCGGCGCCGCCACCACCGCCCCCGCCTCCTCCGCCGGAGAAAAAGGTGGCCAAGGTGCCGCCGCCTCCGCGGCCCCAGGCGATCCGGGAGCCCAAACCGACGCCCGCGCCGAACGCCCCCACGGGCAGCGTCGAGCCGCCTCCGCCTCCAGCGCCCATTCCGCCACCCGCTCCGGAGCCGCCGCCGGCGCCGCCCCCCGCACCGCCGGCGCCCAAGCTGGTCGAAATCAGCGAAGGCCAGACGCAATACGTGCGCGAACCGCGCGTCGTGTTCCCTGCAATGAGCAGGCGCCTGGGCGAATCCGGCGTCGTGGTCATCGCGGTGTATTTCAACAGCGCGGGCATTCCCAAGCGGGCGGAAATCTTCAAGTCCAGCGGTTACGAGCGGCTCGACCAGGCCGCGCGCGAAGCGTTGATGTCTTCGCAAGTGACGCCATTCAAGCAACCGGGGGCCAACGAGGCCACGGTCTACATGCTGAAGGCGCCCATCCGGTTCAATCTTTCCCAGTAATTTTTTGGAGTAGTACGCATGGATTCTCAATTCGGCTTGATGAACGTCTGGAATCAGGGCGATTTCGTCACGAAGGCCGTGGCAGTGCTGCTGATCGGCATGTCGCTCGCGTCGTGGATCGTCATCATCGTCAAGGCACTCGACGTCATCCGTTACAAGCGTCTCGCCAAGCACTCGCAGGACTTCTGGCACAGCGAAGACTTCGCCACCGCCCTGAACAAGCTGGGCAAGGACGACAGCAACCCCTTCCGCGCACTCGCTCTCGAAGGCCGCGAGGCAGCCGCGCACCACCGCAACACCAAGGCCCACCTGCACGATGCGCTGGATGTGAGCGACTGGATCACGCGCGCCCTGCGCAACGGCATCGACGCCTTCACCGCCCGCCTGCAGACCGGCTTGGCGATCCTGGCTTCGGTCGGCTCCACGGCTCCATTCATCGGGCTGTTCGGCACCGTCTGGGGCATCTACCACGCGCTCATGAGCATCGGCTCGGCCGGCCAGGCAACCATCGACAAGGTGGCCGGCCCGATCGGCGAAGCGCTGATCATGACGGCCCTCGGCCTTGCCGTGGCCATTCCGGCGGTGCTGGGCTACAACGCGCTGGTGCGCGGCAACAAGTTCGTGCTGACCAAGCTCAACGCCTTCGCCCATGACCTGCACGCCTACTTCGTGACCGGCGCGCGTGTGCAAAGCGGCGGCAGCGATGCCATCGTCGTTCCGCTCAAGAAGGGCTGAGCATCATGGCCTTCGGAACACAAGACGAACCCGATGAGGTGATGAACGAGATCAACATGACGCCGCTGGTCGACGTCATGCTGGTGCTGCTCATCATCTTCATCATCACCGTGCCGGTGATGAAGCACGCGGTCAACATCGACCTGCCGCGCGCCACCAGCGAGCCGGAACAACCCAAGCCGCAGAACATCCTGTTCAGCGTGACTGCCGACGGCGCCTACTACTGGAACGAGCAGAAGATCGACGACAGCGAGTTGCCCGGTCGCTTGGCCGCAGAAGCCGCCAAGGAGCCGCAGCCCGAGCTCCACATTCGCGGCGACAAGGCTGTTCGCTATGAGCGAGTGGCCAAGGCGATGTCGGAAGCCCGCGAAGCCGGCGTGCGCAAGATCGGTTTTGTCACGGAACCCGACCCCAAGTGAGCTGAAAGAAAGAGAGCAAGCAAAAAAAGTTGATCGCGGCGATTGACTTCTATTTGCGAATCATTATCATTCACTCATCGCTTCGATAAGGGAACTACAGATGCCAGCCACACCGAATGCCTTTTCTGTTCTGAACCATCCTTCGCTCGACCAGTCGGGTGGCGGCCATGCGTCGATCCAGGCAACGCGTCCGGTGCCGATGCTCGAAAGCACGGAGCTTCTGAAAGGAAGCAAGACCGTCGGCATCATGCACAACGGCTCCCTCTATCGGCTGCAAGCCACCAAACTCGGCAAGCTGATCCTGACCAAGTAAGTCATCCAGCCCGCCCTTCGCGCAAGTTTCATCGTGGGGCGACTCAAGGAGATTCATCTCCGAAGGGTCGTTTTTTGCTAGCCAACGGTTCGCCGACTAGCCAAGCTTTTTTTCCATGCTGAAGCAGCCCAAACAAAAACGCCGACCTCGAAGTCGGCGTTTTGCTTTGTGCGGAGAAAACTCAGAGGCCCAGAGCCGCGATGCCGGCCTTGGCGATCTGCGCGTCTTCATTCGACTTCACGCCGCTCACGCCGACTGCGCCGATCACGTGGCCGTCCTTCACGATCGGCACGCCGCCTTCGAGCAGGCCCTGCACTTCAGGCGCCGTCAGGAACGCGGTGCGGCCGCCGTTGATGATGTCCTCGTAGACCTTGCTTTCGCGTCGCCCCATGGCTGCCGTGTGGGCCTTGGCGGGAGCGATGTGCGAAGACAGCGCCGCCGCGCCGTCCAGGCGCTGCAGCCAGAGCAGGTTGCCGGCGTCGTCCGAGATCGCGATGGTCACTGCCCAGTTGTTCTTGAGAGCCTCGGCTTCGGCCGCTGCGGCGATGGTCTTGACGTCGGCGAGTTCGAGGAATGACTTGGTCTTCATGATGGATGAGCTCAGTTTGCGTGAAACCCGAGAGCATAACGGCCATGGCGCCAGGGGCGCCTTCAGGGCTTGGGAACACCCCGCATACGGTTTTTCCGGTACCCCCTCTTGCGGCCCCCTAGAATGCGCCCAACTGCGTCATGCAGCAACCACAGGAGCTCCGGCCATGAACGACCGCGTTACCACCCTAGACACTTCTTCCGGCTACGGCCAGCCATTGGCGCAGGCCGAGCGCCAGCGCGTGCTGCGCAATACCTACTGGCTTCTCGCACTGAGCCTGCTGCCCACCGTGTTGGGCGCCTGGGTCGGCGTCAGCACCGGCATCACCCGCTCGCTCACCGGTGGCCTGGGCCTCATCGTCTTCCTCGGCGGTGCCTTCGGCTTCATGTTCGCCATCGAGAAGACCAAGAACTCCGCGGCCGGCGTGCCCGTGCTGCTGGCATTCACGTTCTTCATGGGCCTGATGCTGTCGCGCCTGATCGCGATGGTGCTCGGCTTCAAGAACGGGTCCGAACTCATCATGACGGCATTCGGCGGCACCGCTGGCGTGTTCTTCGTGATGGCCTCGCTGGCCACCGTCATCAAGCGCGACCTGTCGGGCATGGGCAAGTTCCTGTTCGTCGGCGCAATGGTTCTGATGATCGGCGCGATCATCAACGTGTTCGTCGGCTCGACCACCGGCATGCTGGTCATCTCGGTTGCCGCCATCGGCATCTTCTCGGCCTACATGCTCTATGACCTGAAGCAGATCATGGACGGCGGCGAAACCAACTACATCAGCGCCACGCTCGCCCTGTACCTCGACCTGTTCAATGTGTTCCAGAGCCTGCTGGCACTGCTGGGCATCTTCGGCGGCGAGCGCGACTGAGCGACGCACACGCGTCCAACGAAAAGGGCCCCTCCGGGCCCTTTTTCATTCCAACTCGAAAACCGCTATCGACTCCACGTGCGCCGTGTGCGGGAACATGTTTACCACTCCCGCATGGGTGCAGCGATAGCCCGCCTGATGCACCAGCAGCCCCGCATCGCGCGCGAGCGTCGACGGGTTGCAGCTTACGTACACGATGCGCTTCGGCGGCGTCCAGCCGTCGGTGCGCAGATCGCGCTGCTGATGAAGATCGGCGATGGCCTTGGCCAGCGCGAATGCGCCTTCGCGCGGCGGATCGACCAGCCACTTGTCGGCGCCGCCGTCGGCCACCAGCATCTCCGGCGTCATTTCGAACAGGTTGCGCGCCACGAACGTCGCAGGCGACAACTCGCGGCGAGCCGACGTGGCAGGCTGATTCCTCTTGAAGTTGTCGGTCGCGCGCGCCACCAGCGTGTCGCTGCCTTCGATACCCAGCACCTCGCGCGCCTTGCTGGCCAGCGGCAGGGTGAAGTTGCCGAGGCCGCAGAACCAGTCGATCACGCGCTCGTCAGGCTGAACGTCGAGCAGGCGCAACGCCTTGCCCACCAGCGCCCGGTTGATGTGCGGATTGACCTGCGTGAAATCGGTGGGCTTGAACGGCATCGTCACGCCGAACTCCGGCAACCGGTACGCCAGCGGCGTGCCACCCTCTTCCAGCAGCTTCACGGTGTCCGGCCCCTTGGGCTGCAGCCACCACTGGACGCCTTCGTTCTTCTCCGCAAAGGCCTTCAATCGGTCGATGTCCGCGCGCGAGAGTGGCTCCAGGTGGCGCAACACCAAAGCGATCGTGCCGAGCCGCGTGGAATCGGGCGCATCGCCGCAGGCCAGCTCGATCTGCGGGCAGGTGTCGCGCGCATCCATCGAGCCGATCAGCTCGCGCAACGGCATCAGCATCTCGCTGACCTGCTTCGGCAGCACCGGGCAAACCTGCATGTCGGCCAGATAGCGGCTCTTGCGCTCGTGGAACCCGATCAGCACCGTGCCCTTCTTGACCACATGGCGCACCGACAGGCGCGCACGATAGCGGTAGTGCCAGGCCGGCCCCTCGAGCGGCCGCAGCAGGTTCTCGGGCTTGACCTTGCCAAGGTGCCAGAGGTTGTCCTCCAGCGCGCGCTGCTTCACTGCCACCTGGGCGGCTGCATCGAGGTGCTGCATCTTGCAGCCGCCGCAGGCACCCGTATGCAGGCCGAAATGCGGGCAGCCCGGGCGCACCCGCTGCGACGATTCGCGGCGGATGGCAGTGACCGTGCCCTGTTCCCAGTTGTTCTTGCGGCGGTGGACGTTGAACCGCACTTCCTCGAACGGCAGCGCGCCTTCGATGAACACGACCATGCCGTCGGCCTTGTGCGCCACGCCCTGCGCATCGAGGTCGAGGGACTCGACCTTCAGCCATTCTTCGCCTGGATTCGCGGGGACTTTCTTTTCTTCGATGGATTCCGTCATCCCCCGATTGTCTCAGCGTGGCCGGATATCCCTAGAACAGCGCGTCACGCCCCACGCCGGAGCGGGCGAGCTGGCGCCGCATCTTGGCCAGCGCCTCGTTCTGGATCTGCCGCACACGCTCCCGCGTGAGTCCCAGGCGCACGCTCAGCACCTCCAGCGTTTCGGGCTCGCGGTCGTGGAGGCCGTAGCGGCCCTCCAGCACTTCGCGCTCACGTGCGTCGAGGGCCTGCACCCACTGGTCGAGCAGGCGCTCCACCTCGCGTGTGTGCGCCACGTCGGTCGGGCTGCCCTGCTCGTCCTCGGAGGCCACAGTGTCGGCCAGCGTGAACCCCTCGTCTCCCCGAGCGTCGCCAGCGTCCAGCGAGCGCGGGGCCTCGGACAGCGCCAGAAGCTCGGCCACGGACTGCACATCGCGCCCCAACAGCGCCGCGATGTCTTCCACCCGAACGCCGTCCGGCCGATGCACGAGAAATTCGGCGTCGCCTTCGAGCGTTCGGCGGGCCTTCAGCACTTGTTGCAGCTCGCGCACCACGTGCACCGGCAGGCGGATCGCGCGCGCCTGCGTCATGACCGCACGCTCCACCGACTGGCGGATCCACCAGGTCGCATAAGTCGAAAAGCGGAAGCCGCGCTCGGGCTCGAACTTGGTGATGGCGTGCATCAGGCCCAGATTGCCCTCCTCGATGAGATCGGACAGCGGCACGCCCCGCCCCAGATAGGCTTTGGCGATGTTGACCACAAGCCGCAGGTTGTGCTCGATCATCGACTGCCGCGCGGCGAAGTCACCGGCACGCGCGGCGCATGCGGTCTGGTATTCCTCGGCAGGCGTGAAGAGCTCGGTGCGGCGCACCTGGCGCAGGTAGATGGTCAGCGCGTCGGCGCCTTCGCCGCCGACCAGTTCACCCACGGCGCCCGTTGCGCTGTTCGTCGGCAGCGGAGCGTCTGCAGCCGACGCGTCCACGTCGTCTTCGGGAACGTGCGCACTCTCGCCGGGAGGCTCGGGATGGCCGTTGCCCGAAGGCATGCTGCCCCTGCCCGCCGACCCGCGCACAGGCAACTGCGTGCGGCGGGGGCGGGAGTCAGCCATGGCATCACCGGCTGGGCAGGTAGCGCGAGGGATCGACAGGCTTGCCCTGGCGGCGGATCTCGAAATGCAGCTTCACGCGATCGGCATCGCTGTTGCCCATTTCGGCGATCTTCTGGCCCTTCTGAACCGACTGGTCTTCCTTCACGAGCAGCGTCTGGTTGTGCGCGTAGGCCGTGAGGTAGGTGTTGTTGTGCTTCAGGATGATCAGGTTGCCATAGCCGCGCAGGCCCGCGCCCGCATAGACAACGCGCCCGTCAGCGGCTGCAAGCACCGGATCGCCCGCCTTGCCGGCGATGTCGTAGCCCTTGTTCTTCGATTCGTCGAAGCCGGCGATCAACGAACCGCTCGCCGGCCAGATCCAGCCCACGTCTTCGTCACCCGAACCGCCGCTGGCGGGGCTGGCCGGCGAAGCCGTGACCGGAGCCGACGGCTTGGTCGCGCCGCTGGACGGCGTGGACGGCACCACCACGGGCTGCGGCGGCACCGGCTTCGTGACCGCGCCTTCGGAAGGCGTTGCGGGCGCGGCCGCGACGGCAGTGCCCGAGCCGGTGGGCGGGATCACACGCAGCACCTGGCCGACTTCGATCAGATCGGGGTTGTCGAGATTGTTCCAGCGGACGATGTCCTGCCAGCGCTGGCCGGTCTCTGCGCCGATGCGGCGGATGGTGTCGCCGGGGCGCACTGCGTAGTAGCCGGGCTTGCCGTAGTTCTCGATGCCGGCAAGCGGCCTGCCATTGGCGTCGGTGGTGATCGGTGGGCCGCCGGGCACAGTCGCGGCTGGCGCGCGCGTCATGGTGCCGCGGTCTTCGACTGGTGCCGGCCCGCGAGGTGTGGAACAGCCCGCGATCACGAGCACAAAGGCCAACGTGACGCCAGCGAACCAACTCCGATTGCCAAAACCCTGCATTTGTTATTCCTTCAAGCGATACCGGATTTTAGGGGGACAAAGTGAACAGCCTCAAGAACGAGGCGCTCCAGTCCACGGGGAGTCTTGTCGATGACGACAAGGGCCTGTCCACCCTTCGCGGAATGCGTTGGCGCCACGATGCGGCCGCCCACCGCCAGCTGCTCGATCCACGCCTCGGGCACGGCCTCGCCACCTGCAGCGGCGATGATGCCGGCATAGGGCGCACCCTTGGCGTAGCCGATCATTCCGTCGCCCAATATCAGGTGGACGGTTGCGAGCCGGAAGGGCCGCAGGTTGGCGCGCGCCCGCTCATGCAAACCGCGCAGGCGCTCGATGCTGTAGACCTCGGTCGCCACATGGTTCAGCACTGCAGCCTGGTAGCCGCAGCCAGTGCCGATCTCGAGCACCCTGCCGAGCTTGCCCTCGGGCTTTCCCGCCAGGGCAGGAGCGCCCATGAGCAGTTCGATCATGCGAGCCACCACGTTGGGCTTGGAAATGGTCTGCCCCAGTCCGATCGGCAGGCTGGTGTCCTCATAGGCCTGGTTGACCAGAGCGCTGTCGACGAAGCGGTGGCGCTCCACTGCGCCCATCGCGCGCAGCACGCGCGCATCGGAAATGCCCTGCGCCGCGAGCTTCTGCACCATGCGCGCCCGCACGGCGTCGGACGCCATCGAAGGCGTGGACGGCACCACAGGCTTGACCGGCGCGGCGGGCATGCGCCCGCGCGTGGCGGCCGAGGCGGTGGGTGTCAGGCGAACAGGAAAACCGGGCCGCTGGGTGGCCATGTCAGTTGCCGAGACGGGCCACCGTCTCGCGCCATTGGCCAAGGTTGGCGTGATCGGTCAGGTCGATCTGCAGCGGCGTCAGCGCGATGTGGCCGGCCGCGGTGGCGTGGAAGTCGGTGCCTTCGCCGCTGTCCTTGGCGCCGCCGGCACCGGCGATCCAGTACATCGTCTCGCCGCGCGGGCTGTCCTGCGTGATCACCTTCTCGGCCGCATGGCGCCTGCCGAGGCGGCAGACCTTGACGGGCTTCAGCTCGTCGAACGGCAGGTTCGGCACGTTCACGTTGAGCAGAAAGGCTCCACCTTCGTGCATGCGCTCGCGCTCGATCTGCTGCACCAGACGCCGCGCCACCTGGCCGGCCGCATCCACGTGGGCCCAGCCCTTCTCAATCTGCGAGAAGGCAATGGCGGGAATGCCGAACAGGTAGGCCTCCATCGCCGCGCCGACGGTGCCCGAATAGATGGTGTCGTCGCCCATGTTGGCGCCGTTGTTGATGCCGGATACCACCAGATCGGGCCGGTAGTCGAGCAGGCCCTTGAGCGCGATGTGCACGCAGTCGGCCGGCGTGCCCGTCACGTAGCGGAAACCGTTGTGCGCCTCGCGCACATAGAGCGGCGCCGCCAGGGTCAGCGCGTTCGACTTGGCGCTGTTGTTGTGCTCGGGTGCGACCACCTCGACTTCGGCGATGTCCTTGAGTGCGTCGTGCAGAGCGACGATGCCCGGCGCCTGGAAGCCGTCGTCATTGGAAATAAGTATCTTCATGGTGCTTCTGGATGCACCGGATTGTAGGCGTCGGGTGCGTCGCAGCAGGGACAAGCCCGCCCTGCCGCGGCCCCTATCATGCCCGCAGTCATTGCCCCAACATTACCTGTCTGAAGGAGATCCCTGGCATGCACGCATGGCTTTGCGAAAACCCCGTCGGCGTCGACGCGCTGACCTGGAAGGAACTGCCCACCCCCACGCCGGGCCCGGGCCAGGTGCTCATCGAGATCAAGGCGGCGAGCCTGAACTTTCCTGATCTGCTGATCGTGCAGAACAAGTACCAGATGAAGCCGCCGCTGCCCTTCGTTCCGGGCTCCGAGTACGCGGGCGTCATCCAGGCGGTGGGCGAAGGCGTCACGCACCTGAAGGTCGGGCAGAACGCGGCGTGCCTCTCCGGCACGGGTGGCTTCGCCACCCACACTCTGGCACCCGCGGCGCTGTGCATGCCGCTGCCCGAGGGCTTCAGCCATGTAGACGCGGCCGCGTTCATCATGATCTACGCCACCTCCTGGCATGCGCTGATGGACCGGGCGCAACTGAAGGCCGGCGAAACCGTGCTGGTGCTCGGCGCTGCCGGCGGCGTGGGCACCGCGGCCATCCAGATCGCGAAGGCCGCCGGCGCCAAGGTGATCGCTGCCGCCTCCACGGACGAGAAATGCGAGCTCTGCCGCTCCATCGGCGCCGACGCAACGATCAACTACACGACGCACGCCCTGCCCAACGGTTTTCGCGATGCCATCAAGGCCGCGACCGACGGCAAAGGGCCGGATGTCATTTACGACCCCGTCGGCGGCGATTTTGCGGAGCCGGCCTTTCGCTCCATCGGATGGCGCGGCCGTTATTTGGTCGTCGGTTTTGCGTCTGGCCCGATTCCGTCTCTGCCATTGAATCTGACGCTGCTGAAAGGCGCCTCGCTGGTCGGCGTGTTCTGGGGCGATTTCGCCAAGCGCGAGCCCAAGGCCAATGCGCAGATGATGGCCGAATTGGCGCAGTGGTACGGCCAGGGAAAGATCAAGCCGGTGATCGACAGCACGATGCCGATGGCCGAATTGAAGGCCGCGTACGCCCACATGGGTTCGCGCGGCGTCAAAGGAAAACTGGTGATGGTGAACTGAGCGCACCGCCTTTCTGCGCTTCTTGCGCCCCAATAAAAAAGCCCGCATGAGCGGGCTTTTTTATTGGGCATCTGCCCAGCGAAAACAGGGGCACTTACTTGATCTCGTAATCGGAAAGAGACTTGCCCGCAGCCAACGCCTCGGTCACCCAGCGCGGCTTGCGGCCACGGCCGCCAGACCAGGTTTCGCCGGTCGGGCTGCGGTATTTGGCGGCGGCCTTGGCCGGAGCGGCGCTTGCACCGCGCTTGGCGGAACCAGCAGCGCGGCCGGTCAGTTTCAGATCGGAGGCCGTCAAACCGTATTCGGCGATCTTCCGGCGCACCTCTTCGATCACGCCGGCGCGTTCCTGGTTGCGCAGGTCTTCGGCCTGCTTGCGCAATTGCGCAATCTGCTCGTCGTGCTTCTTGATCTGGGAATTGATATCGGCGAGGGTCGAAGCCATTCTTGGACTCCTGAAATTGAAAACGGGGCGATTTTAATTCAGTTTACATTTGACACAAGTGCCTTAACGAGTGAAAAAACGGCGCCGCATTGCATTAGTGCAACAACTCGCAACATAAAGCGATGGGCACTGGTGAGCAGCCTATAGCTGGGCAAGAGAGAAAAAGAGGCTTCGGCGCGAAGGGTCCGCAGAAGATGCGGGGACCGAAAAAGACAACGCCGGGACAAACCCGGCGTTTTTGTTCCTTTGAATGTGCTATTGCGCAATAGCACGAAGGAGATATTTTGGGGTGGCTGATGGGACTCGAACCCACGACGACCAGAATCACAATCTGGGACTCTACCAGCTGAGCTACAGCCACCACAGAGCCTACGATTGTAGCGTTAAAAATCGCGGTTTTGACGGCGCAATGCACAAAGAGCCCGAAAGAGCAGCATTTCACCCCGCAATCGCCGATCCGCCCGGTGGCACGGCATCCGGAATCCTGATCAATCCATCGGATCTTTCGTGAGTACCGACCAGCAGTCCGCTGGCGACGGCATGTTCGCGCAAGCCGTCGACGACTTCGTCTCTTCCGGGCGTTTCGGAAAACTCGGGACGACTTGCCAACGCAAACAGCTGGAACGCATACCGATGCACTCCATGCCCAGGTGGCGGATCGGGCGGCAGCCAGGCCGCCTGCAAGGCCGAATTGCGTCCAACATGCAGCCCCTCTGCGCCCTCGTTTCCCTGGCTTGGAATCGCTCCTTCTGCCAGAGCCCCACTCTGCGGCTCCAGGTCCACCACGATGGCATGCACCAGCGGATTCGGCGTGGGCGAATCGGCGTCCTCCACGATCAGCAGCAACGATGTCGTGCCCACAGGCAGACCGCTCCACTGAAGCGGAGGCGAGACACCTTCTCCATCGGCGGTGCAGCGCTGCGGCAGCGGCGCATGGTCGGCGAACGCCATGCTGGCGAGTTCGATCGATCCCAGCCCCTCGCGCATTCCGAGGGTATTGAAGACGATGTTGTCCAGACCGGCACGCACGCCCTGCAGGGCCTGCCCAATGACTTCGGGTAGTTTTTCCAGCATGCGAATGGTGTACCGCCGCGCCAGTGGCGAATCTGTAGGACGCCGCGCAGCACCTGCGTCACGAAGTCGGGCACAAGTTCTCGGGTGCAGCGCCCGCTGCGCGGCAGCATCGGCCGGCACGCACAGCGCTCCGCTATCATGAATGCGCCCCTTGCGCAGGGGCATGGCTTACGGCCAGTTCCACCACTTCACCACACCAAAGGAATATCTTCATGAGCATCGTCTGGACTATCCTGATCGGGTTCGTCGTGGGTCTTGTGGCGCGGGCAGTCAAGCCGGGCGACGACTCCGCTGGCTTCATCGTCACCACCATCATCGGCATCGCCGGCTCGCTGATCGTCACCTACGTCGGTCAGTCGCTGGGCTGGTACACCGCGGGCCAGGGGGCTGGCTTCATCGCCTCCGTGCTGGGCGCGATCGTGTTGCTCTTCATCTACGGAATGATCAAGCGCAAGAGTTGATCGATACAGGAAAGAAGGCCGTGCCGCCTCGTGCGCACGGCCACCCAGCGATGCCCCGCAAAGCGCGCGCCAAGCATCATGTGTATGTGGTCGAGCTGGACGACCGCGTATGGAACAACGGCCGCTTCAGGCGCGCCAACCCCGACTACCAGCTCGGCAAACCCTTCGTCTACGTCGGCATGACCGGCCTGGACCCCGACATCCGTTTCGACAAGCACAAGGCCGGCATCCAGGCCAACAGCTTCGTGCAGGAGTTCGGCCTGCACCTGCTGCCCGCGCTCTACGAGCGCTACAACCCCATGACCTACGAGGACGCCCGGCTGATGGAAGTCGACCTCGGCATCGCGCTGCGCAAGGCCGGCTACGGCGTCTGGCAGGCCTGAGGCTCAGGCTGGCAATCAGGCGCCAGCCCTTCAGGAATAGGTGACCCAGTCCTCATACGCCGGCCCATCCAGATGCGGCAGCGTGTTGTACGTGACGAGCATGTGCCGCTTCGGCGTGAAGGCAAACTCCGTCACCGAGGTATTGCGGATGCGCAGGTTGAGCTCGATCGTCGTCTCCGCGCTCGTGCCCAGCACATGACCCACCGCCGTGCTGATCGGCCCACCGCTCGACACCACCAGCACCTTCGCGCCGTGGTGCCTGTCGCGCACGTGGTCGAGCGCCGTCGTCACACCCGCGAGAAAGTCGACATAGCTCGGCATGCCTACCGGCGAAGTCCTGCCCTGCATCCAGGCGCCCAGGCCTTCGCGCAGCAGACGGAAGTGATGGCGGTACATCTCGGGCGTATCGGGCTTCTGCAACTTGCCTTCGTGGATGGTGGCGATGACCGCCTCGCTGTCGTATTCGTTGAGGCCGGGCCACGGCAGCACGTCGTCGCGCTCCAGGCCGAGCCCTTTGGCGATGCCTTCCCAGGTCTGGCGATGGCGCCTGAGCGTGCCCGTGATGACGGCATCGAATTTCATGCCGCGCTCGCGCCAGTATTCGCCGAGGCGAGCAGCCTGCCGATGCCCGAGTTCGCTCAGGTTGTCATAGTCGGCAGCGCCGAAGCTGGCCTGCCCGTGGCGCACGAGGTAGAGGGTTCCCATGGGCGGAATTCTGGCAAGAAGCGAAGGTGTGGGTTGTCCCTCGTGCGACCTGTTCGCGCGGCAAAGAAAAAGGCCCGAGCCATTGGCCCGGGCCTTGTCTGCTCGTTCGCGGGGGGAGCGAAGCGCGTATCAGCGGCCCGCTGCAACCGGCAGCGTATCCGCCGGCTTCGGCACCAGGATCTCCGCCTTGAAGCGGTCCTTCAGCAGGTTGTAATAGGCAGCGTCTTCAGCGGCGGCCACGGACTGGCCGACCTGCGCCTGCTCCTGCTTCGCGAGCTCGGCCGGCGGCGGCGTGCGCGGAACCACCTTGGTCACGCGCACCACCGTGTAGCCCTGCGCGCCCAGGTCCACGCCAACGAGCACGGGCAGCTTGGAGGCGTCGGCACGCAACGCGGCGTCGATGACCGGCAGCGGCTGCGATTGCGCATCGCGGCGCGACACCGTCACGGGCGCGCCGAAGGTCGCGCCATCGGCCTTCGCAGTCCACGCGGCGAGCTTCGCTTCGCCTTCGGCCTTGGCCAGCACGGCGGCGCGCTCGGAGACGAGCTGCGCGCGGATCTTGTCCTTCACGTCAGCCAGCGGCACCGGATGCGCCGCCGTGTACTTCGTCACGCGGCCCGACGCGAGCTGGCTCGGGCCGACTTCGATCGCCTCGGTGTTCTGCTTGCGCTCGAGCGAGTCGGCAGCGAACAGCGCGCTCAGGAAGTTGCGGTTCGCCAGCGGGCCGTTGGTGCCCGGCGCGGGCGTTCGCGCGACGTTGTCGGCCGTGCGGATCGTGAGCTTCAGCTTCTCGGCCGCCGGCTTGAGGCTGTCGGGCGTCTGGTAGACCGCGTCGGTGAAGGTCTCGGCGGCCTTCGCGAATTCCTGCGTGGCCTGCTGCGAGCGCATGTCGTTCTCGATGGTCGCGCGCACCTGCTCGAAGGGCGGGATCACTGCCGGCTTGATGTCGGTCAGGTGGATGATGTGATAGCCGAATTCCGTTTCGACCACGCCGCTGATCTCGCCCTTCTTGAGCGCGAACATCGCGTCTTCGAAAGGCTTGACCATCGCGCCCTTCGTCACGAAGTCGAGATCGCCGCCCTTCTCCGCCGAACCCGGGTCCTGCGAATTCTTGCGCGCCACTTCGGCGAAGGTGTTGGGAGCCTTCTTCACTTCGGCCAGCAGTTGCTCGGCCTTCGCCTTGGCCTTCTCGCGGTCGGCAGCGGATGCGCTGGCCGGCGCGGTGATCAGGATGTGGCTCGCGCGGCGCTCTTCCTTCGTGCCGAAGCGCGAAGCGTTCTGCTCGTAGTAGGTCTTGAGGTCCGCCTCGTTCACGACGACGTTCTTCTTGGCCGCGTCGAGATCGAGCACCAGGTACTCGATGCTGGCCTGCTCGGGCGCCTGGAACTGCGCCGTGTGATCCTTGTAGTAGGTCTCGATGTCGGCATCGCTCACCGTCACCTTCGAGGCGAAGGCATCGGGCGCGAAGCGGGCGACCTGGATCTCGCGAGTGTCGTAGAAGGCGTTGATGGTGGTCGCGGCCAGTGCGGGCGGCGTGAAGGCCGTGGCCGAGATGCCCAGCAACACCTGCTGCGTCGCCATGTCGGCGCGCACGGAGGCTTCGTATTGCTCGGGCGTGCGGCCGGTCACGCGCTGGAAGCTTTCGCGGTCGAACTTGCCGTCGGGCGTGCGGAAGGTGGCGAGGCCCGGGTCCTGCGCGAAGATGCGCGAGAGGCGCTCTTCGGACACCGTCATGTTGGCCTTGGCCGCCGCAGCAGCCAGCACGCGGTCGCGCACCATGCGCTCCAGCGTGGCATAGCGCATGGCGTCGGACTCGAGGAGCGTCGGGTCGACGTTGGGCGACTGCTGGCGGATGCGGTCCGTCTCGACGCGGTGCTGCTGATCCCACTCGGGCTTGGTGATGTCGTGCCCTTCGATGCGCGCGACCTTCTCGTCGCGACCGAAGCCCTGGTAGCGCTCGACGCCGAACAACACGAACGACGGAATGATCAGCAAGAACAAGATGATCATCACGATCTTGTTGTACTTGCGGAAGGTATCAAACATGCTTGAACACTCTTTTTCGACAGCAGTCGGACGGCAATAAAAAAGGCGAACTTGTGGTTCGCCTTTGCATCGGGTGGTGGTGGGTGCTGAGGGGCTCGAACCCCCGACCTACGCCTTGTAAGGGCGCCGCTCTACCAACTGAGCTAAGCACCCCACCGGAAAACTCTCCGAGTCTAACGCCTCAGTTCAGCGCGTCTTTCAGCGCCTTGCCGGGACGGAACTTCGGGATCTTGGCGGCCTTGATTTTAATCGCGTCGCCGGTGCGGGGATTTCGGCCGGTGCGGGCCGCGCGTTTGCCTACTGCGAAAGTGCCGAAACCGACGAGCGAAACGGAACCGCCCTTCTTGAGCGTGGTACGAATGGCGCCGATGGTGGATTCGAGCGCGCGGGTCGCTGCGGCTTTGGAAATGTCGGCGTTCTTTGCGATGTGCTCAATCAGTTCGGTCTTGTTCACAAGGGCCCCTTGTAGAAGAAAAAAGTTGGTCGGCTTTCGTCAGCTGCGACCTGGCCGCAAACGGTGCGACACAAGAACCTGGCAGGCCTGACGCCTCGGCAGCGCGCTGCCAGCGAGGATTACAACCACTGGTCTGCAGGGTGTCAATAAGACGCGAGGCCATGCAGAGCAGCGGAGCGCGCGATTTTAGGGGCGTTTCGTGAAGTCCTTTTTCAAAGGCTCTCAAAGCGCATCGGCAATGGCCTTGCCCAGGTCGGCGGTGCTGGCAGTGCCACCGATGTCGGGGGTGCGCGGTGCTCCGCTTTGGGGCGCGAGCACTTTCTCGATGGTCGACAGGATGGCGTCGTGCGCCTGCTTGTGGCCCAGGAATTCCAGCATCATCGCGCCGCACCAGATCTGCCCGATCGGGTTGGCGATGCCCTTGCCGGCGATGTCCGGCGCCGAGCCGTGCACCGGTTCGAACAGCGACGGCATGGTGCGGTCGGGGTTGAGGTTGGCGCTCGGCGCGATGCCGATGGTGCCGGTGCAGGCCGGCCCGAGGTCGGACAGGATGTCGCCGAACAGGTTGCTCGCCACCACCACGTCGAAGAAGTCGGGCCGCTGCACGAAATGCGCGGTGAGGATGTCGATGTGGAACTTGTCGAGCTTGATGCCCGGGTAGTTCCTGCCCATCTCGGCCACGCGCTCGTCCCAGTAGGGCATGGTGATCGAGATGCCGTTCGACTTGGTGGCGCTGGTCAGGTGCTTCTTGGGCCGCGACTGCGCGAGCTCGAACGCGAACTTCAGCACCCGGTCGACGCCCACGCGCGACATCACCGTCTCCTGCACCACGATCTCGCGCGGCGTGCCCTGGTACATGCGCCCGCCGATGCTGGAGTATTCGCCCTCGGTGTTCTCGCGCACGATGTACATGTCGATCTCGCCGGGCTCGCGCGGCGTGCCGTCGCGGCGCACCACCGGCGCGATGATGCCGGGCATCAGGCGCGCGGGACGCAGGTTGATGTACTGGTCGAACTCGCGGCGGAACATCAGCAGCGAGCCCCAGAGCGACACGTGGTCCGGAATCTTCTCGGGCCAGCCCACCGCGCCGAAGAAGATGGCGTCGTGGCCGCCGATCTGGTCTTTCCAGTTGTCGGGCAGCATCTGGCCATGCTTCTCGTAGTAGTCCCAGCTCGAGAAGTCGAAGTGGTCGAACTTCAGGTCGATGCCGAATTTGCGCGCCGCAGCATCGAGCACGCGCAGCCCTTCGGGCATGGTTTCCTTGCCGATGCCGTCGCCGGCGATGACTGCGATTCTGTGGGTGCTCATGGAGTGTCTCCTGCGTGTGCGTGTTGCGAAGATGGAAGAAGAGGAAAGAAGGCCAGGGCCTCGGCGAGCAGTTCGTCCGGGGCCTCCTCGGGAACATAGTGGCCGCAGGGCAGGGCCCGGCCTGACACATCGGCGGCGCGCTCGCGCCACAGCGCCAGTACGTCGAAGGCCTTGCCGACCGCGCCGTGCTCACCCCACAGCACGCGCAAGGGCTGCTTCAGCTGCAGCCCGGCGGCGATGTCGGCTCGGTCGTGCACAAGGTCGATGGTGGCGGAGGCGCGGTAGTCCTCGCAGATGGATTCGGCCGTGCCCGCGATGGCGGCGCAGCGCTCGTATTCGGCCAGCACCTCGGGCGCGAAGGGCGCGAGGCCCGCGTGCCGACCGCCCATCACGCTGCGCACGTAGCGCACCGGGTCGGATGCGATCAGCGCCTCGGGCAGCGGCGGCGGCTGAATCAGGAAGAACCAGTGCCAGTAGGCCTTGGCAAAGCCTTCGGAGGTTTGCTCGTACATCGCGAGCGTGGGCGCGATGTCGAGCAGCAGCATGCGCTCGACCGCCTCTGGATGGTCCATCGCAAGCCGGTGCGCAACACGCGCACCGCGGTCGTGCGCCAGGATGCCGAAGCGCTCGAAGCCGTGGTGCCGCATGGCCGCGAGCGCGTCGAGCGCCATCTCGCGCTTGCTGTAGACCGCATGCTCGGCATCCGCCGCCGGCCGGCCCGAATCGCCATAGCCGCGCAGGTCGACCGCCACCACCGTGAACCGCTCGGCCAGCGCCGGCGCCACGCGGTGCCAGATCGCATGCGTCTGCGGATGGCCGTGGAGCAACAGCAAGGGAGCCCCCTGCCCGCCGATGCGTCCGTGAATGCGCACGCCGTTGCGCTCGATGTCGAAAGTGGGGAAGGAAAGAAAGGAAGTGGCCGTCACGGCGACGATTGTGCGTTGCGCCCCTCCTGCCATCAAGCAACAATCGGCCAATTCATACTTTCCGATCTGGCATGAATCAACCTTCGATGGAACGAAGCGACCTGGCGCTTGTGCTCGCGATCCGCGACCAGGGCAGCCTCGCGGGCGCGGCTGCCACGCTCGACGTGGTGCCATCCGTCGTCACCAAGCGGCTGGGCGCGCTGGAGGCTCGCCTGGGCCAGCGCCTGTTCGAGCGCACCACGCGGCGCCTCAGCGCCACGGCCGAGGGCGAGGCCATCTGCCTGCATGCGCGGGCGCTGCTCGAAGGGTTCGCCGCGCTGGAGAGCGAGCTTGGCGAACGGCAGAACGAGCTGACCGGCACGCTCCGGCTGGCTGCCACCTTCGGCTTCGGCAGGCTCTGGCTGGGCCCGGCGCTGGCCGCCTTCCAGGCGCGGCATCCGGCGCTGCAGATAGAGCTGGTGCTCACCGAGCAACTGCCCGATCTCGGCGCCGAGGGCTACGACGGCGCGGTGTGGCTCTGGGCCGTGCAGCAGCGCCACGCTGCCGACTGGGTCTCGCGGCGCATCGCGCGCAACCAGCGCGTGCTGGCCGCCGCGCCCGACTACCTGAAGCGCCGTGGCACGCCAGCCACCATCGAGGCGCTGTCCTCGCACGACTGCCTGGTCGCCCGCGAGAACGGCGACGCCGCCGGCCAGCGCCAGCACGCGGTCTGGACGCTGCGCCATGCGCGCGACGGCAGCACGGCGCGCGTGCGCGTGCAGGGGCCGCTGGCCAGCAATTCGGGCGAGATGGTGCGCGACTGGTGCATGGCCGGGCACGGCATCATGCTGCGCAGCTTGTGGGACATCGCACCGCAGCTCGCGAGCGGCGAGCTTGTGCGCCTGCTGCCGCAGTACGCGATGGCGGAGGCCGACATCCACTGGATCGCGCCCTGGCGGCCGAAGACGCCGCGCCGCGTGCGACTGCTGGTCGACCACCTCGTCGAGCAGTTCCGCAGCGAGCCCTGGAAGCCGGGCAAGGCCGAATCACGCTAGATATAAGAAAGGAAGGCAGCTCAGCGGCTGCCGCTTCGCACCACGAGGCTCACCCCCACGGCGGTAAGCCCGATGCCCAGCACCGTCACCAGCGTGATCGGCTCGGCGAACAGCAGCCACGCCATCACTGCCGTACAGGGCGGCACCAGATAGAGCAGGCTGGTGACGGCGGTCGCCGTTCCACGCTGGATCAGCATGTAGAGCAGCGAGCTGCCACCCAGCGACAGCGCCAGCACCGACCAGGCCATCGCGCCGCCGGAATGCAGGTTCCACTGGATGCTGTCCGTCTCCAGCGCCGCGAACGGCAGGGTGACGAGCACGGCAGCCGCCATCTGCACGGCGCTCGCGCTGCGCACGTCGCAGGGCGCGACGAAGCGCTTCTGGTACAGCGTGCCCGCGGTGATCGACAGCAGCGCCATCAGCGCGAGCGACATCGTCTCCACGCTGACCTCGCCGCCCTGCCCCAGCTTGCGCAGCACAACCAGTACCAGGCCGGCGAAGCCCAATCCCAGCCCGACCCACTGGCGCCCCGTGATTCGCCCGCCGGTGAAGGAGAGCCACACGGCCGTCAGCACCGGCTGGATACCGACCAGCAGCGCCACCAGCCCCGCGCCCATGCCTTCGCGCACTGCGGCCCAGACGCCGCCGAGGTAGCCCGCCTGCATCAGGATGCCGGTGACGGCCAGGTGCGCCCACTGGGCCCGCTGCTTCGGCCATTCGACCCGCGCCAGCGCGACCCACGCGGCGAAGCAGGCCAGCGAGAGCGCGAAGCGCACGGCGAGGAACTTGAGGGGTGGCGCGTACGGCATGCCGTAGCGCGCGACGATGAAACCCGTGCTCCAGATCAGCACGAAGACCGCGGGCATCGCCCGCAGCCAGCCCGCGCCGCGGGCCGGGGTTGCCGGTGTCATTTGATTATTTGGTTCGGGCCCGGATTTCCGGAATGGCCTTCTGCAGGTAATACACCATCGACCAGATGGTGAGCACGGCCGAGATCCAGATCAGCCACTGGCCCCAGGCGCCGGTGTCGATCACGCCGAACAGCCGTCCGTCATAGAGCAGGAAGGGAATGGCGATCATCTGCACGGTCGTCTTGACCTTGCCGATCATGTGCACCGCCACACTCTTGCTGGCGCCGATCTGCGCCATCCATTCGCGCAGCGCCGAGATGGCGATCTCGCGGCCGATGATGATCAGCGCCACGAACACGTCGGCCCGGTTCAGGTGCACCAGCACCAGCAAAGAGGCGCACACCAGGAACTTGTCGGCCACCGGATCGAGAAAGGCCCCGAAGGCCGAGGTCTGGTTGAGCCGGCGTGCCAGGAAGCCGTCGAGCCAGTCGGTGGCGGCGAAGACGATGAACATGACCGTGGCGATCAGGTTGCGCATCGGCTCGGCCATCGGCAGGTAGAACACACCGACGATCAAAGGGATCGCGACGATGCGCGTCCAGGTCATGATGGTCGGCAGGGTCCAGAACATCGCTTGATTGTGTCATGGCCGCGGTAACCCCCTGCGGGGGTCGCGCGATCGATCGGTCAGTGCAGCGCCTTGTAGATTTCTTCCGCCAGGTCTGAGGCGATGCCCTCGACCGAGGCGATGTCCTCGATGCTCGCCGCCGCCACGCCCCGGATGCCGCCGAAACGCTGCAGCAGGCGCGCGCGCCGCTTGGGCCCGATGCCCGGGATGTCTTCGAGCTGGCTGCCGCCCACGCGCACCTTGGCACGCTTGGCCCGCATGCCGGTGATGGCGAAGCGGTGCGCCTCGTCGCGGATCTGGGCCACCAGCATCAACGCGGCCGAGTCCTTGCCGAGGTAGACCTTCTCGCGGCCGTCGGCGAACACCAGCTCCTCGAGGCCCACCTTGCGGCCCTCGCCCTTCTCGACCCCCACGATCAGCGACAGCGGCAGGCCCAGTTCGCCGAACACCTCGCGCGCCATCGACACCTGCCCCTTGCCGCCATCGACCAGCACCAGGTCGGGCATGCGGGCGGTGCGCGGCTTGGGCGGCGCCTCGCTGCCGTCGCTTTCGGCATCGCCCGGAGGCAGGGCGTCGGTCTCGGCGGCCATGGCCTCGGCCAGCTTGCCGTAGCGGCGGTGCAGCACCTGGCGCATGGCGGCGTAGTCGTCGCCGGGCGTGATGCCCTCGATGTTGTAGCGGCGGTACTCCTTGTTCTGCATGGCGTGGTGCTCGAACACCACGCAGGAGGCCTGCGTCGCCTCGCCCGCGGTGTGCGAGATGTCGAAGCATTCGACGCGGAAGTTGTCGAGGTCGTCCGAAGCCAGCTCCAGCGCGTCGGCCAGCGCGCGCGTGCGCGCCTGCTGCGAGCCCTCTTCGGCCAGCAGCCGGGCCAGCTGAAGCTTGGCGTTGGTCTCGGCCATTTCCAGCCAGTGGCGGCGCTGCTCGCGCGGCTGGAACACCGCCGTCACGCGCGAGCCGGCCTGCTGCGAGATGGCCTCGATCAGCTCCCGGCTCACCTGCTCGCTCAGCACCAGCGTGGCAGGCACGGGCACGTCGATGTAGTGCTGGGCGATGAAAGCCTCGAGCACCTGCACCTCGACCGGATCCGCGACGGCTGGCGGCGCGCCCTCCTCGTCGTCGAGCTCGCCGTGATGGATCTGCGCCGCGTCTTCCACGTGCACCGGGAAGTACGGCCGGTCGCCCAGGTGCCGCCCGCCGCGCACCATCGCGAGGTTCACGCAGGCCTTTCCGCCCTGCACCTTCACCGCGAGGATGTCGACGTCCTTGTCGGATGCGATCTCGATGGACTGCTGGTGCAGCACGCGCGAGATGGCCGACATCTGGTTGCGCAGATCGGCCGCCTGCTCGAATTCGAGCTTCTCGGCATGCGCCGTCATGCGCTGCTCGAGCTTGGAGAGCACGAACTGCGTGTCACCCATCAGGAAGGCTTCGGCGCTGGCGACGTCCTGCGCATAGGCCTCGGGGCCGATGTGGCCCACGCAGGGGCCGCTGCAGCGCTTGATCTGGTACAGCAGGCAGGGCCGCGTGCGGTTTGCGTACACCGTGTCCTCGCAGGTGCGCAGTCGGAACACCTTCTGCAGCAGCTGGATGGATTCCTTCACCGCCCATGCGCTCGGATACGGCCCGAAATAGCGGTGCTTCTTGTCGACCGCGCCGCGGTAGTAGGCCAGCCGCGGAAACTGGTGCGAGGCGATCTTCAGGTAGGGGTAGCTCTTGTCGTCGCGAAACAGGATGTTGTAGCGCGGCTTGAGCGTCTTGATGAGATTGTTCTCGAGCAGCAGCGCCTCGGCCTCGGAGCGCACCACCGTGGTTTCCATGCGCACGATCTTCGAGATCATGTGCCCGATGCGCGTGCCGCCGTGGTTCTTCTGGAAGTAGTTGGCGACCCGCTTCTTCAGGTTGCGCGCCTTGCCCACGTAGAGAACCGCCCCGGCCGCGTCGAAATAGCGGTACACGCCGGGCAGTTGCGGCAGGGCCGCGACTTCGCTGAGCAGTTGTTCGGAATGCACGTCTGACATGGCGGCTATTGTGGCGCGCGCCATGCGGCCCCGGCGGCCGCCTGCGCGCAAACCCTTGCTCCCGCGCCGCGCCCTTCAACCTTCAATAGAGCGGGCGCGGGCTGCGCCCTACTTCGCGAGTTCGCTGACCAGCCGGTAGAGGAACTCGCGCCCGTCGTACAGGCGCTGGATCTCGATGCGCTCGTCCAGCCCGTGCGAGCGCGCGTCGGAAGGCTCCACGAACAGGCCGCTCACGCCGTACATCGGGATGCCGGCGTTGCGCATGAAGCGGCTGTCGGTGGCGCCGGTGCTCATCGCGGGTATCACCGGCACGCCGGGCCACATCTGCTGGGTGATCGATTCCACCGTCTTGACCAGGTCGCCGTTCAGCGGCGAGGCCGGGCTGCGCAGCGGCTTGCCCATGTTGCGCACCACGATCTTGTCGTTGCCCACGACCTGGGTCAGCTGGCGCTCGACTTCGTCCGGGTCGTCGTGCGGCAGGATGCGGCAGTTGACCGTAGCTTTCGCCGACTGCGGCAGCGCGTTCTCGGCATGGCCGGCCTGCACCATCGTCGCCACGCAGGTGGTGCGGAACTGGGCGTTGTAGGCCGGGTTGGCCGACATGCGCTCGATCACCGACGCGTCGGGGTTGCCGCTGCCGACCGCGCGCATGTCCTCGGCGAGCTGGCCGGTGGCAAACGGTGCGCTGCGCGCGAAGTAGGTCTTGGTGACGTCGGCGAGCTTCACCGGAAAGCTGTAGTTGCCCAGGCGCTCCAGCGCGGCCGACAGCGCGTAGATGGGGTTGGTCTTCGTCGGTATCGAGCTGTGGCCGCCCACGTCGCGCGCCTCCAGCATGTAGGTGGTGTACATCTTCTCGGCCACCTGCATGCGGTGCAGGTTGGGCTTGCCGCCGCGCAGCTCGCCGCCGCCGCCTTCGTTGATGCCGAACTCGGCCTGCAACAGCTCGGGCTTGTTGTTGATGAGCCAGAAGGCGCCGTTGCTCAGCGCGTCGCCGCGTTCCTCGTCGGCGGTCAGCGCGAGGATGACGTCGCGCTTCGGTCTGAAGCCTTCCTGCTTGAGCTGCCCCACCACGGAGACCAGCGCCGCGGCCATGGCCTTGTCGTCGATGGCGCCGCGCGCGGTGAAGTAGCCGCCGGTCTCCTGCAGCTTGAACGGGTCGGTCTTCCAGTCCTCGCGCCGGGCCTCGACCACGTCGATGTGCGCCAGCAGCAGCAGCGGCTTCTTGCTGCCGTCGCCCTTGAAGCGCAGCACCATGTTGCCCTTCTTGGGAAAGGGTTCGAATATCTGGATGTCGCCGGGGGCGAAGCCCGCCTCGATCAGACGCTTTTCCATGGCTCGCGCCGCCGCGGTGTTGTCGCCGACCGAGTGGGTGGTGTTGATCTCGATCAGCTCCTTGTAGATGTCGTGGAAGCGCTGCTGCTGCGGCGTGAGCGACTGCGGCGTCTGCGGCTGCGCCGAAGCGGCTGTCATGCCGCAGATACCGCAAAGGGCCAGCGAGACGGCGAGCACGGACTTGGCGGCACGGAAGGTCTGCATCCTCATGGGTTCTCTCTCTCCGGTGGTTGTCGTCCGGGCAGCATAGCAAGCGCGGCGTGCGAACACGGGCACACTCGCGACCATGCAATCCAGCCAATCGAAGCAGTGGGACATCTTCTGCAAGGTCATCGACAACCACGGCGACCTGGGCGTCTGCTGGCGGCTTGCCCGCCAGCTGGCCGCCCTCGGCGAGCGCGTGCGGCTGTGGATCGACGATGCGACGGCGCTGGGCTGGATGGCGCCGTCGGGCCACGACGGCGTGCAAGTGATCGACTGGCTCGATCCCTCGGCGCTGCGGGCGGCCGTGGCGCAGCCAGCGCCCGACGTGCTGATCGAAGGCTTCGGCTGCGACCCGGCGCCGGAGCTGGTCGCCCGTTTCGCCGAGCGACCGGGCATTGCCTGGATCAACCTCGAATACCTGTCTGCGGAGCCGTACGTGGAGCGGCTGCACGGCCTGCCCTCGCCGGTGTTCAAGGGCCCCGGCGCCGGACTGACCAAGCGCTTCTTCTATCCCGGCTTCACGAGCGCCACCGGCGGACTGCTTCGCGAGCCCGACCTGATGGAGCGCAGGTCGCGCTTCGATCGCGCATCCTGGCTGTCGGCACGACAGATCCCTTGGCGGCAGGACGAACGCCTCGTCTCCCTCTTCTGCTACGAGCCCCCCGCGCTGGCCGGACTGCTGGCTCGCCTCGCCGAAAGCAGGCAGCCCACTCGCCTGCTGGTAACGGCCGGCCGTGCCGCGCAGGCGGTCCAGGCTCTGCAGGGAAGCGCGCCGCTGCTCCATGGCCGCGGCGCGCTATCAATTTCATACCTGCCCTATCTCACCCAGCCCGACTTCGACCACCTGTTATGGGCCTGCGACCTGAACTTCGTGCGTGGCGAGGATTCGCTGGTGCGCGCGCTCTGGGCCGGAGCGCCGCTGATCTGGCAGATCTATCCGCAGGACGACGACGCCCACCATGAAAAGCTGAACGCCTGGCTCGACTGGCTAGGCGCACCGCCCTCGCTGAGGCTTTTCCACCACGCGTGGAACGGCTTTGGCGACACAGCCCTCCCCGAGCCGGAAATGCACGGCCCGTGGCTGGAAACAGCCCGGGACGCCCGCGCGCGGCTGCTCGCGCAGGACGACCTGATTACCCAATTGCGGAAATTCGTCACCCAAAAAAGCTAAAATAGCGGGCTTTGCGGATTTCGGCCCGGGTTTCATCGATCCGGAATGTCTTCCGCTAAACCTGCCGCGGGACATGTACCGCGGGGCCAGCCGAACGGCAAACCAAAGCCCCGCGCACCGAGCGGCCAACATCCAGAGACCCTGTTATGAAAATCGCTCAAGAAATCCGCGCCGGCAACGTCATCATGCACGGCAAGGACCCGATGGTCGTCCTCAAGACCGAATACAGCCGCGGCGGCCGCAACTCCGCCACCGTGCGCATGAAGATGAAGAGCCTGATCGCCAACTTCAACACCGAAGTGGTCTTCAAGGCCGACGACAAGATCGACCAGATCGTGCTCGACAAGAAGGAGTGCACCTACTCGTACTTCGCAGACCCCATGTACGTCTGCATGGACACCGAATACAACCAGTACGAAGTCGAAGCCGAGAACATGGGCGACGCCCTGAACTACCTCGAAGACGGCATGGCCGTCGAAGTGGTGTTCTACGAAGGCAAGGCGATCTCGGTGGAACTGCCGACCAGCGTCGAGCGCGAAATCACCTGGACCGAGCCAGCCGTCAAGGGCGACACCTCGGGCAAGGTCATGAAGCCCGCCAAGATCGCCACCGGCTTCGAAGTGCCGGTTCCGCTCTTCGTCTCGCAAGGCGACCGCATCGAAATCGACACGCGCACCGGCGAATACCGCAAGCGCGTCTGAGTCCCGGCTTCCCCGGCTGACCACCACCCCGAAAAAGGCTCCGCAAGGAGCCTTTTTCGTTTCCGGGCATGATGGTTGCGACGCTGCACAATCACCCGGACAACCTGTCCGCTTTCTCCATGAACAACACGCACAACCTTCACGACAAGCGCCTGGCCGATGCCTGGGCCACGCTCCAGGCCCATGCGGACCAGGGCCTTCCGCTCGACCCCGATCCTTCGCGCATCGCCTTCGCCGACCCCGAATTCCTGCTGCGCCGCGAGACGCGCGGCATCCGCATGCAGCTCGAGCTGATGAAGCCCGACATCGAGCAGCGCGCCCATGGCATCGAGAACACCGTGGTGGTGTTCGGCAGTGCGCGCTTTCGCAGCGAGGAAGACGCAGCGGCCATGATCGCGCAGGCCGAACTCAGCGGCGACACGGCCGCGTCCGAGCGCTGGCGCCGGCTGGCGCGCAACTCGCACTACTACGAGAAGGCGCGCGCCTTCGGCAAGCTGGTGGCCCAGTACAGCAACGACAGGGAGCCGCAGGACAAGCTCTTCATCTGCACCGGCGGCGGCCCCGGCATCATGCAGGCGGCCAACCGCGGCGCGCACGAAGGCGGCGGGCTTTCGGTGGGCCTGGCCATCGCGCTGCCGATGGAAGAGGAAGCCAACCCGTACGTCACGCCGGCGCTGAGCTTCAAGTTCCACTACTTCGCCATCCGCAAGATGCACTTCATGATGCGTGCGAAGGCGCTGGTGGCGTTCCCGGGTGGCTTCGGCACGCTCGACGAACTGTTCGAGGTGATCACGCTGGTACAGACCAAGAAGTCGAAGCCGGTGCCGATCGTGCTCTTCGGCTCCGACTACTGGAAGCGGCTGATCGACTTCGACTTCCTCGTCGACGAGGGCGTGATCTCGCCGGGCGACGTGAAGCTCTTCGAATACGTCGATGCGCCCGAGGATGCCTGGAGCGCGATCAAGCGCTTCTACAAGCTCTGAACGACGCCTGAAGCCGCCGCTTCATCGCCTCGGTCGGCGCATCAATCGGCGCTGTCGTCCTCATCCTCCGCCGGATGCAGCGCCTGCTCGAAGAACTTCGTGAGCGCCCGTGCGCGGCGCTTGCGCTCCGAAGCGCCGGTCTGCCCGGTCGCCACGGCATCGTCGGCCACGCCGTGCAACGCATTGAAGAGGATCACGGCCGTGAGCGTCGCATCCTCCACGTCCCAGAAGCCGGCGCCATCGCCCTGCTTCAGCAAGCCCGCCAACTGCGCGATGACGGCGTTGTCGTTGCGCATGCGGCGGTCTTCGGGGCGGTATTCGTGGAAGACGACGTCGTGCAGTGCGACGTTGTCGAGGTAGATCTCGAGCCCCGTCTCCACCCAGGCCTTCAGCCGGGCGTGATAGTTGCCCGGCCGTTGGCGGTCCATGGCCTCCTGCAGCCGCTCGCAGAAGATGTCGACGAAGCGCTGCTGCAAGGCGCCGAGCAGCGCCTCCTTCGACGGAAAGTACAGATAGAAGGTGCCCTTGGCCACCTGCGCGCCAGCGGCGATGTCGTCGATGCTCGTGGCGGCGATGCCCTTGTCGATGAAGAGGCGCTGGGCCGCCTCCATCAGCGCGGCGGCGCGCGTCTCGGGGGCCTTGGTGCGCCGGCGCTGAGAGAGCTCGCCATCGGTGCCGGGGGAATTCGTGGCGGTGTCGCCGCTCGGGGTCATCTATCGTCGCCTTCGGGTCGTTGATGAAGGCCTGGATACTGACTTCGGGTCAGTAGATTGTCAAAGGGACGGGAAGTACTCGTGTCCGGGACGTGGATTACGAGCCACGCGCCCGCCGGATCAAACCTTCAGGCCCCAGGTCGCTCTCGCTCCGATCGCCACCACACCTCCCACCACCCAGAACACGCCGGCAATGCCGATCAGCGCGCCGAGCGAGCCGAACAGCATCGGCATCGCCACGCTCGACGCGTTGATGGTCATCAGCCGCAGCCCCAGTGCCTCGCCGTGCCGTGTGTGCGGCGTGATCTGGTGGAGCATGCTCATCACCATCGGCTGCACCGCGCCCAGGGCGAAGCCGAGCACCACAGAGCAGATGCCCATGGTCCAGGCCGAATCGAGCAGCGGATACACCGCGAACACCAGCGCCGTGACCGCTGTCGAGGTCAGGATCACGTTGCGTTCCGAGGCGCGCGAGGCGATCACCGGCAGCACCACGCGGATCACCGCCGCCGCGATGGCGAAGGCGCCGAGGATCGAGCCGATCACCGAAGCGCTGATGCCCCGGTCGTGCCCCAGGATCGGCAGCACGAAGGCGTGCACGTCCCAGCTCGACGACTGCAGCCAGTTCACGAACAGCAGACGGCGGAACATCGGCTCGCGCAGCAGGTCCCAGGCGCGCGTCGGCTTGGCGCCGGCGGGCGGCGGAGCTGGCGGCGGTTCGTCCGCGCCGCGCGCAAGCATCCAGCAGAGAACGGGCAGCGCCGCCATCACCGCGAAGGAGATTCGGAACGCGAGCATGTCCGCCGGCGCGCGGCCCGCGTGGTCGATCAGCATGCCCGCCAGGAACGGCCCGACGAAGTTGGCGACGGCCGGCGCGATGGCCAGCCAGCTGAACACGCGCTTGAGCTGCGTCGCGTTGGTGGCCGAGCGCCCCACGTGCCGCTGCAGCGCGATCACCGTCGCGCCTGTGGCGCCGCCGGTCAGCAGCGCCGCAAGGCACATCACCGGGAACACCGGAAAGATCACCACCAGCCCCGCGCCGACGACCGCGGCGACGACGGACAGCCACAGCGGCCGCTTGAAGCCGTACCGGTCGGCAAAGCGCCCCGCCGGCAGGGCGAGAAAAACCTGGGTCAGCGCAAAGAGGGAGATCAGCACGCCGACCGCCGCCGCGCTGTAGCCCTGTTGGAGCGCCAGCAGCGGCGTGGCGAGCCGCATGCCGGCCATGGTCGCGTGGAGGCACACCTGGGCGCCGATCACACGCAGCAGTTCGGAACCTTTCACGGGGAGTTCTCGCCCTCTTCTTTCTCGTTGTTGTCGGCTTCGGTGCCGGAGGTGGTGGGCGGCAACAGCGCCTGGGCCTGTGCCTCGGGCAGTGCCTCCACCTTGCGCAGCGCCAGGCGCATCTGCCGGGCGCGCGTGTCGGCCTTGTCGATGGTGTCGGAGGCCTTGGCCACCTGCTCCTTGATGCGGGCGACCCACTCGCCGTAGCGCTCGAATTCGGTCTTGACCGCGCCCAGCACCTTCCAGACCTCGGAGGCCTGCCGCTCCAGCGCGAGCGTGCGAAAGCCCATGTGCAGGCTGTTGAGCATCGCGAGCAAGGTGGTGGGGCCGGCCAGCGTCACGCGGTGCTGGCGCTGCAGCGCGTCCATCAGGCCGGGCCGGCGCAGCACCTCGGCATAGAGGCTTTCCACGGGCAGGAACAGGATCGCGAAATCGGTGGTGTGCGGTGCCGCAAGGTAGTTGTCGGCGATGGACTTGGCCTCGGTGCGGATGCGCGCCTCCAATGCCTTCGCCGCGAGTTCGACGCCCGCCGCATCGGCGCGCTCGTGCGCGTCGATGAGCCGCTCGTAGTCGTCGCGCGGAAACTTGGCGTCGATGGGCAGCCACACCGGCGCGCCATCGTCGCCGCGGCCGGGAAAGCGGATGGCGAAGTCCACGCGCTGCCCGCTACGCGGCTTGGTCTCGATCTGCCTGGCGTACTGCTCGGGCGTGAGCACCTGCTCGAGAAGCGCCTCCAGTTGCACTTCGCCGAACATGCCGCGCGTCTTCACGTTGGTCAGCAAGCGCTGCAGGCTGCCGACGCCCACGGCCAGCGTCTGCATCTCGCCCAGGCCCTTGTGCACCTGCTCGAGCCGGTCGGCCACCTGCCTGAAACTTTCGCCAAGGCGCGCTTCGAGCGTGGTCTGCAGCTTCTCGTCGACGGTCTTGCGCATCTCGTCGAGCTTGGCGGCGTTGGTCTGCTGCAGCTGCGCGAGCTGCGCCTCCATGGTCGCGCGCACTTCCGACAGGCGCCGCGCGTTCGATTCGCTCAGCCCCTGCAGCTGGTTGTTGAGCGTGTCCGCCAGCGTCTTCTGCAGCGACGCGAGCTGCAGCGCGAAGGCGTCGAGCTGCGCGTTCTGCGTGCGCGTGGCCTCGGCGCCCTGCTGCACCAGTGCCCGCTGGAAGGTGGCGAAGGCCTGCGCGGTTTCCTGCCGGGCACCGCGCGAGCTCTCGCCGATGTCGTTGCGCAGCTCACGCTCGGTGCGCTCGTTGGCCGCGCCCAGCGTGGCCAGCATGCGCGACACCTCGCTGAGGTCGGGCGGAGGCTGCCGGCGGGCCAGCAGCCAGATCACCAGCACGAGCTGGATGGCCGCGAGCACGGCCAGTCCGACGAGGATCAGCGAGGAGTCCAAGGTCCGGTTGCGCTCCTGCTGCTTACTTGCTTGCCGCCGGAACCGGCGTCACGGGCGTCAGCGGTCCCTTGCCGCCGAAGTACGCGATCAGGTTGTCGGCGGCGAGATCGGCCATGGCGCGGCGCGTGGGCACGGTGGCGCTGGCGATGTGCGGCGTCAGCACCACGTTGGGCACGGTCAGCAGGTCGGGATGGACCTTGGGCTCGCCCTCGAACACGTCGAGGCCGGCGGCGGCGATGCGCTTCTCGCGCAGCGCCACGGCCAGCGCGGCGTCGTCGACGATGCCGCCGCGCGCGATGTTGACCAGCGTGGCGGTCGGCTTCATCAGCGCGATCTCGGCCGCGCCGATGGTGTGGTGCGACGCCGCCGAATACGGCACCACCAGCACCACGTGGTCGGCCGTCTTCAGCAGCTCTTCCTTGCTCACGTAGCTGGCCTTGCATTCGGCCTCCAGCGCCGCGTCGAGCCTGGAGCGGTTGTGATAGACCACCTTCATGCCGAAGCCGTGCGCGCCGCGCTTCGCGATGCCCTGGCCGATGCGGCCCATGCCGATGATGCCGAGCGTGGAGCCGTGGATGTCGGAGCCGGCGAACATGTCGTAGCTCCACTTCTGCCACTTGCCGGCGCGCAGGAAGTGTTCGCTCTCGGAGATGCGGCGCGCCGTGGCCATCAGCAGCGCGAAGCCGAAGTCGGCCGTGGTCTCGGTCAGCACGTCGGGCGCGTTGGTGCCGAGCACGCCGTGCGCGGCCATCGCGTCGACGTCGAAGTTGTTGTAGCCCACGGCCATGTTGGCGCAGATCTTCAGGTCGGGGCAGGCGTCGAGCACCGCGGCGTCGATGCGCTCGCTGCCGGTGGTGAAGGCGCCCTGCTTGCCCTGCAGCTTCGCGATCAGCTGTTCCTTGCTCCAGCTCTCGTCGGTCTGGTTCGACTCGACCTCGAAATGCTGCGACAGGCGCTCGATGGTCTCGGGAAAGATCGCGCGCGCGACCAGGATCTTGGGCTTGCTCATGATTTGTTTGTCTCTCAGCGGAAGAAGAGGAAGGTGGACAGGACGAACAGCGGAACCAGGATGGCGCACGACCACGCCATGTAGCCGAAGAAGCTCGGCATGCGCACGCCGCGGCTCTCGGCGATGGCCTTGACCATGAGGTTGGGTGCGTTGCCGATGTAGGTGTTGGCGCCCATGAACACGGCGCCGGCGGAGATGGCGGCAAGCGTGCTCGCGTAGGTGGTCATCAGCGCCGCCGGGTCGCCGCCCGCGGTGTTGAAGAACACCAGGTAGGTCGGCGCGTTGTCCAGGAAGGAGCTCAGCACGCCCGTGGCCCAGAAGTACGCCGCCGGATCGGGCTGGCCGTCGGCGCGCGTCACCGCCGAGACGATGGCGCCGAAGGGCCCCTGCGTACCAGCCTTGAGCATCGCGATCACCGGGATGATGGTCAGGAAGATGCCCGCGAAGAGCTTGGCCACCTCGGCCATCGGGCCCCATTCGAACTGGTTGTCGGCGTGCACCTTGGGCGAGGTCAGCTTGTACGAGACCACTGCGATCGCGATCAGCCCGATGTCGCGCACCAGCCCCGGCAGGCCGACCTCGGTGCCGAACACGTCGAAGACCACCGGCGACTTCCAGAAGCCGCTGAGCAGCACCAGCGCGACCACGCCGCCCAGCAGCCAGAAGTTGGCGGCTCCGTCGAAACCGATGCCGCCCGGCGTGTCGGGCGTGGGGTCGACCGGCAGCACGCCTTCCTTGCGGTGGTAGTGGCGGTCGATGAAATAGAACAGCGCCAGCAGCACGGCCAGGATGAAGAGCGTTTCAAACAGGATGTTCTGCGCCGTCCAGAAGAAGCCCACGCCCTTCAGGAAGCCCAGGAACAGCGGCGGATCGCCCAGCGGCGTGAGCGCGCCGCCCGCGTTCGACACGATGAAGATGAAGAACACGATCACGTGCACCTTGTGCACGCGGTCGTCGTTGGCGCGTATGAGCGGCCGGATCAGCAGCATCGAGGCGCCCGTGGTTCCCATGAAGCTCGCGAGCACCGCGCCGATGGCAAGAATGGCCGTGTTCAGCCCCGGCGCGCCGCGCAGGTTGCCGCGGATGTGGATGCCACCCGCCACGGTGAAGAGGGCGGTCAGCAGGATGATGAACGGGATGTACTCGGCCACCAGCGCATGCACGAGCTGCACGCCGGCGAAGCCCACGCCGAAGTTCGCCGCGAAGGGCAGCAGGAATGCCAGAGCCCAGGCAGCCGACACCTTGCCGTAGTGGTGGTGCCAGAAGGCCGGCGCGAGCAGCGGCAGCAGCGCGATCGACAGCAGGATGCCCGCGAAGGGCACGCCCCACAGCGGCGAGAGGCTGCCGCCGTCGAATTCGGCGGCCGAGGCCAGCGCGGGGGACAGGATCAGCGACGCCAGCGCGGCCGCCTTCGGTCGGATCTTCTTTTTCTGCATGGGGGCCGTACCGTACCAGAGAGGTCAGTACAGCCTTCAGGCCGGGGGTTGTTCGATCTCGAACACCTGGCGCAGGTAGGCCAGGTATTTCTCGTCCTCGCACATGTTCTTGGACGGCGTGTCCGACAGCTTGGCCACCGGCTGGCCGTTGCACTCGATCATCTTGATGACGATCTGCAGCGGCTCGTAGCCCAGGTCGTTGGTGAGGTTGGTGCCGATGCCGAAGGCCAGCTGGCAGCGGCCGCGGAACTGCTGGTAGAGCTCGATGGTGCGCGGCACCGTGAGGCCGTCGCTGAAGATCAGCGTCTTGGTGCGCGGGTCGACCCGGTTGGCGATGTAGTGCGCCAGCATGCGCTCGCCCCAGACGAAGGGGTCGCCGCTGTCGTGGCGGGCGCCGTCGAACAGCTTGCAGAAGTACAGGTCGAAGTCGCGCAGGAAGGCGCTCATGCCGTACACGTCGGACAGCGCGATGCCCAGGTCGCCGCGGTACTCGCGGGCCCAGCTCTCGAAGCCGAAGATCTGGCTGTCGCGCAGCCGCGGGCCCAGTGCCTGGCAGGCCTGCAGGTACTCGTGCGCCATGGTGCCCAGCGGGATCATGCCCAGCTTCATCGCGTACAGCACGTTGCTGGTGCCCGCCAGCTGCGGCAGCCGCGCGCCCGGCTGCGACTGCACCGGCGGCGAGGTGACGGCGCCCAGCCGCGCGGCCGAAGTGCGCAGCACTTCTTCGTGCCAGTCCTTGGAGAAGCGGCGGCGCGTGCCGTAGTCGGCGATCTTCAGGTCGCCGAGGCCGGCCTCCTGCAGCTGGGCCAGCTTGGTCTCGAGCCGGCGGCGGCCTTCCTCGAAGTCGGGCTTCTTCTGCGTGTTGCGGAAGTAGACCTCGTTGACGATGGCCAGCACCGGGATCTCGAACAGGATGGTGTGCAGCCAGGGGCCCTTGATGCGGATCTCGAGCTCGCCCGAGGGCTGGGGAATGATGTTGATGTACTTCTCGTTGAGCCTGAAGAGCCCGAGGAAGTCGACGAAGTCGCTCTTGATGAAGCGCATGGAGCGCAGGTAGGCGAGCTCCGCGTCGCGGAACTGCAGCGAGCACAGGCCGCGCACCTCTTCGCGGATCTGCCCGGCGAACTGGGCGAGGTCGACGCCCGGGTTGCGGCACTTGAAGCGGTACTCGACCCTTGCCCCGGGGAAGTGATGCAGGACCACCTGCATCATCGTGAACTTGTAGAGGTCGGTGTCGAGCAGGCTGTGGATGATCATGGTGCTGGGCGCGTTGTCTCAAACTTTCGGCGGCCGTTCGATTATCACGGGACGCGTCGGCCTCTGCCTACGGGGGGCGAACAGCACGTCCTACCGACGCGGCGAATCCTCGCGGCGACATTGTTTTCACGGCGGCGGACAAGCCCCGCCGGCTCAACAGTCCCAAAGGAGATTCGCATGAACAAGGACACCATCGAAGGCAACTGGAAACAGCTCAAGGGCAAGGTCAAGGAGCAATGGGGCAAGCTGACCGACGACGACTTCGACGTCATCGCCGGCAAGCGCGACCAGTTGCTCGGCCGCATCCAGGAACGCCACGGCATCAGCCGCGACGAAGCCGAGAAGCAGGTCAAGGACTGGGAATCGCGTGACGGCCGCTCGCCGGACGCGCTCTGGTTCGAGCGCAACTGAGCGCCGCCGGACATCCCCCTGGCATCCCTGCCGAATCCGATCCATCCAATCCCCGAAGGAGAACATCCCATGAAAAAGCACCTTCTCATGCTGGCCCTCGCATCCACCTGCTTCGTGGCCACCCAGGCCAGCGCAATGACCAAGGACGAATACAAGGTCGCCAAGGAAAAGATCGAGGCCGACTACAAGGTCGCCAAGACCCAGTGCGACACGATGAAGGACAACGCCAAGGACGTCTGCATGAAGGAAGCCAAGGGCAAGGAAGACGTTGCCAAGGCCGAACTGGAGCAGCAATACCAGCCCAGCGACAGCCACGCCCGCAAGGTGGCCGAGGAAAAGGTGAAGGCCGCCTACGAAGTCGCGAAGGAAAAGTGCGACGACCAGAAGGGCGAAGCCAAGACCGCTTGCGAGAAGCAGGCCAAGGCTGACGAAGCCCAGGGCAAGGCCGAGATCAACGCCATGAAGAAGAAGATGTAAGGTCTTCGCTCGAGCCCAGTGAAAACGGCGCCCCGGGGCGCCGTTTTCCTTTGCGGAAACGGCTTCAGGAGTCTCGAGACTTGAGCGAATCGACCACCTGCTGCAGGGCCTCGGGCAGCGGCACCGGGCGCTGGGTGGCGCGATCCACGTAGACGTGCACGAAGTGGCCCTGCGCCGCCGCGGTGTCGGAGCCCTCGGCGAACAGGGCGATCTCGTAGCGCACGCTGGAGCGGCCCGCCTGCGCCACCCGCACGCCCGCCTCCACCGTCTGCGGGAAGGCGATCGGCGCGAAGTAGTTGCACTGGGTCTCCACCACGAAGCCGATGGTCTGGCCATGGTGGATGTCGAGAGCGCCGCGCTCGATGAGCAGGGCGTTCACCGCCGTATCGAACCAGCTGTAGTAGACGACGTTGTTGACGTGGCCGTACATGTCGTTGTCGGCCCAGCGCGTCGGGATGCTGCGGAATGCGCGATAGCCGTTGCGCGAATGGGGAGTGGGTCTGGTGGTCGGTGCGCTCATCGCGCGGCATTCTGCCAGCGGCTTTTGCGGCGGAAGGCAACCTTGGTGACCGGTACTCAGCCAGCCGGCAACCGCTGCGCAGCCGAATTTAGAAGGCCGCTTCTAAATTGCTGCATGGCAGCAAAAACCCCTTGATCGCAGAAACCAGCTGCCTATACTTAAGCCCATGCTGCACCGCAACATTGACGGCGAGACAGCGCAACGTGAACCGACCACTCAATCATCCCTTCTGGAGATCCCAAATGGCCCTGACCGCTGACCAAATCCTCGCCGCTCAAAAAGCAAACCTCGAAACCCTGTTCGGCCTGACCACCAAGGCTTTCGAAGGCGTCGAGAAGCTCGTCGAACTGAACGTGACCGCCTCGAAGGCCGCCCTGGCCGAAGCCCAGAACACCGCCCAGGCCGCCCTGAGCGTGAAGGACGCGCAAGAGCTGCTGACGCTGCAAGCCAGCCTGTTCCAGCCCCTGGCCGAGAAGACCGCCGCCTACAGCCGTCACCTGTACGACATCGCCCAGGGCACCGGCGCCGAGTTCACCAAGGCTTTCGAAGCCAAGGCCACCGAAGCCCAGCAAGCCTTCGTCGGCCTGGTCGACAGCGCTTCCAAGAACGCTCCCGCCGGTTCGGAAACCGCCGTTGCCGTCCTGAAGAGCGCCGTGGCCGCCGCCAACAACGCTTTCGAATCGGTTCAGAAGGCCGTCAAGCAAGCTTCGGACGTCGCCGAAGCCAACTTCAACGCCGTGTCGAGCCAGGCCGTCGCCGCTGCCAAGACCGCTACCGCCTCGCGCAAGCGCTAAGCAAGCGACCGACCACCACCAGTTGTCTCCTTGGGTCCTCACGGATCCAATTCAGGGGCTTCATCTCCGGATGAGGCCCTTTTTTTCGTCCTGCGAGCGTCTTCGATAATGGCGGGCTTATCCCAGGAGACTTCTTATGCAGATCGACGGCAAGGTTTTTATCGTGACCGGTGGCGCTTCGGGCCTCGGCGAGGGCACGGCGCGCATGCTGGCCGCCAACGGCGGCAAGGTGGTGATCGCCGACATGCAGGTTGAAAAGGGCGAAGCCGTTGCCAAGGAAATCGGCGGCGTGTTCGTCAAGTGCGACGTGAGCCAGGAGGCCGACGGCCAGGCTGCAGTTGCCGCGGCGCTCAAGCTGGGCAAGCTGGCCGGCCTCGTCAACTGCGCCGGCATCGCTCCGGCCGAGAAGACCGTGGGCAAGAACGGCCCGCACGCGCTGGCCACCTTCAGCAAGACCGTCACGGTCAACCTGATCGGCAGCTTCAACATGATCCGGCTCGCGTCCGACGCCATGAGCAGGAACGAGCCCGAATCCACCGGCGAGCGCGGCGTGCTGATTTCGACCGCCTCCGTAGCCGCCTACGACGGCCAGATCGGCCAAGCCGCCTACAGCGCCTCCAAGGGCGGCGTGGTTGGCATGACCCTGCCCATCGCCCGCGACCTCGCGCGCTGCGGCATCCGCAACATGACCATCGCGCCCGGCATCTTCGGTACGCCCATGCTTTTCGGCATGCCGCAGGAAGTGCAGGACGCACTGGCCGCCAGCGTGCCCTTCCCTTCGCGCCTGGGCACGCCCGAGGACTACGCCAAGCTGGCCAAGCACATCATCGAGAACGACATGCTCAACGGCGAGGTGATCCGCCTGGACGGAGCGATTCGACTGGCTCCCCGCTGAGCCTTTCGGATTCCGGCACCCTGGTGGTGCCGGTGCGGTCCAGACGCTCGTAGTTCGCGATCACCTGGGCCCCGAGCAGCACCAGCGTGGCGGCGATCTCCAGGCTCAGCAGCACCACGATGGCCGTGGTGAGCGAGCCGTAGACCACGTTCACCTGCGAGAGCGTCGAGAAATACCAGATCAGCACGCGCCGCGTGGCCTCCCACAGCAGCGCGGCCGTCACCCCGCCCAGCAGCGCATGGCGCAGCGACATGCGCCCGGCCGGCATCACGAGGTAGAGCGAGGTCAGCATGAAGATCTCGCCGCCCAGCCCCAGCAGGTAAAGCAGCAGCCCCGATACGCCCGACAGCGACCAGCTGCGCCCCAGCAGGTCGACGCTTTCCTGCCCCACCAGTTGCAGCGCCCCCGACACCAGCGTGACCAGCAGCAGCCCCACGCACAGGCACAGGATGTAGATGTAGGGCATGGCCACCGACACCAGGAAATGGCGCTTGTGATCCGCCTTGCGGTGGTGAAAGATCACCGCCATCGCGCTTTCGAGCACGCTGAAGGCCAGCGAGCTGAAGAAGATCATCGTCACCAGCAGCACCGGCCCCAGCACGTCGCGATGGTCCAGGAAGCTCGAAAGCTCCGCCACGATCGCCTTCGACTGCCCCGGCAGCAGCCATTCGAGGTACCGCCCGATGGTGCGCAGCAGCTCGGCCTGCTCGATGACGTGCGACAGCGCGATCACGCTCACGATCAGCAGCGGCACGATGGACAGCAGCGCGTAGTACGCCACCGCGCCGGCGAGCAGCAGGCCCTGGTTGGCGCGGAATTCCTTGAGGGCTTCCCAGATGAACCTCAGGGGGTGGCGCAGCAGCGGCGCGACGTGTTGCAGGGGTTTGGGCGTCGTCATGCGTGAATCCGGTCGCTTTCAGTATGCCGCCCGGCAGTGAGCGTTCGGCCGCTTGCGTATGATTTGCCGCTCTTCGCCTACATGACCATCCCCGCTTCTTTCATCCAGGAACTCATCGCGCGCGCCGATGTGGTCGAGGTCGTCGGCCGCTATGTGCAGCTCAAGAAGGCCGGCGCCAATTTCATGGGCCTGTGCCCGTTCCACGGCGAGAAATCGCCCTCCTTCTCCGTCAGCCCGACCAAGCAGTTCTATCACTGCTTCGGCTGCGGAGCGCACGGCAACGCCATCGGCTTCCTGATCGAACATGGGGGCATGGGCTTCGTCGAGGCGGTCCACGACCTGGCCGGCCAGTACGGCCTGCAGGTGCCCGAGGACGACGTCTCCCCCGCAGAGCGCGCCCGCGCCGCCAGCCAGCGCCAGAAGCAGGCCACGCTGACCGATGTGCTCGAGAAGGCCGGCGACGCCTACCGCAAGCACCTGCGGCAGGCGCCCGGCGCCATCGAATACCTGAAAGGCCGCGGCGTCTCGGGCGAAGTGGCCAAGCAGTTCGGCATCGGCTATGCGCCGGCAGGCTGGCGCGCGCTGGCCAGCGTCTTCCCCGACTACGACGACCCGCTGCTCGCCGAGAGCGGGCTGGTGATCGTCAACAACGAGGAAGGCAAGCTCAGCGAGGAAGAAGCCAAGCGCTACGACCGCTTCCGCGACCGCGTGATGTTCCCGATCCGCAACGTGAAGGGCGAATGCATCGGCTTCGGCGGCCGCGTGCTGGGCGACGAGAAGCCCAAGTACCTGAATTCGCCCGAAACACCCGTGTTCAGCAAGGGCCGCGAGCTCTACGGCCTCTACGAAGCCCGCGCTGCCTTCCGCGACAAGGGCTATGCGCTGGTCACCGAGGGCTACATGGACGTGGTGGCGCTGGCGCAGCTCGGGTTTCCGAACGCGGTGGCCACGCTGGGCACGGCCTGCACCACGGACCACGTGCAGAAGCTATTCCGCTTCACCGAGTCGGTGGTGTTCAGCTTCGACGGCGACGCCGCCGGCCGCCGCGCCGCGCGCAAGGCGCTCGACGGCGCCCTGCCCTATGCCACCGACGTACGCAGCATCAAGTTCCTGTTCCTGCCGGCGGAGCACGATCCCGACAGCTTCATCCGCGAGCACGGCGCCGAGGCCTTCGCCCGCTTCGTCAACGAGGCCACGCCGCTGTCGCGCTTCATGATCGAGGCCGCCCGCGAAGGCTGCGACCTGACCACCGCCGAGGGCCGCGCCCACATGACGAGCAACGTGCGCCCGCTCTGGAGCGCCATGCCCGACGGGGCGCTCAAGCGGCAGTTGCTGAGCGAAATCGCGACGCTGGTGCAGCTGGACGCGCCGGCGCTGTCGGAGCTGTGGGCCTCCACACCCGGTCCGCGCAAGGCCGGCGGCGGGCCCGCGCAGCAGCAGCAGCGTCGCCACGACGAGCCTCCGAACTACGGCGACGGTGGCGCGGACGACTACTACCCCGACATGCCGCCGCCACAGGACTACGAACCTGCGCGCTACGAAAACGATAGCAAACCCAAGTTCCAGCAGCGCAAGTTCACGGGCAAGGGCGGCAAGCGCTGGGGCGGCAAGTTCGAGGAGCCGATCGAGCCCCTGCGCGGCCGTGGCACGCCGCCCAGCCGGCCGGACGTGGCGGTTCGGCTGCTGCTGTCGAACATGGCGCAGTGGGAGGCGCTGTCGCACGAGCTCCACGTGATGCTGTGCGACCTGCCGGGCCAGCACGGCGCCCTCTTCACGTGGCTCGACAGCCAGTTGCACGAGCACGGCGTCCAGCCCTGGGCGGCCCTGCGCGAAGGCCTGCGCGGCCTCGAATTCGAGCCGCTGGCCGAGCGGCTGATGTCCGTCGCCGAAGCCGGGCCCGTTCCCGAGGGAGAAGAAGCGCAACACCTGGCCGATGCCGCCCGGGAGCTTGCCAGCGTGCTCGACTTCATGCTCGAGGAACTCTTGAAAAAGCAGGAAAACGAGGCAATTGCGGCTTTCGGGAAAGACCCGGACGCGCCGAACCGTTTCAGGGCAATTCAGGCAAGGCGGCTCGAATTGCGCGCCAGATTGCGCTCCTCGGGCTCAGAAACTGCTTGAAATTTGCGCAACACGCTATAATGTAGGGCTTCGCAATTGGCGAAATATAGGCAAGAGCGACAGCAGCACCTCCGGGCCGACCCCTAGCGCAATGCACTCCAACGGTAGATTCCGGCGGAAAGGGTCAATAACCGCAAGGACTGCACACCAAATGTTCGCCCGACATCTTGCCTGTTGAGGAATCACTTCCTCTTTCCCATTTGTTTCCAGTCCGTGCCTGTGCACGGGCTTGGTGGCGCCGTCCGCATGACGGTGCGCCTGTGATTCCGCTTGTCTTTTCTTGCCGTAACGAGGTCGTATGCCCAGTTCAAAGAAGCCTGCTCCTTCACTTGCAAAAAGCGTCGCCACCAAGCCCGCAGCAGAAAAACCGTTGAAAGCCGGTGCGAAACCGGCAACCAAGACGGCCGCCGCCGCATCCAAATCGGCCGCCGCTACGAAAGTGAAAACCGTGCCCACGAAATCGACCTCCCTCGAAGATCCCAAGAAGGCCGCCGCCCCGGCCGCCAAGAAGGTCGGCCGCCCGCCCAAGGCCGCCGGAACCGCGTCGGCCACCACCGGCGCCAAGCGCGGCCGCAAGCCCAAGGCCGACAAGGAAGCCCCCGAGAGCGACATCGACCTGTCGGACATCGAGGACGACCTGGCGGGTGACGAGCCCGCGGCTGCGGCGACCGAAGAGAAGGTCAAGCCGCTTCGCATGAAGATCAGCAAGGCGAAGGAACGCGCCTTGATGAAGGAGTTCGGTCTCGACGAGACCGTGCTCTCCGAAGAAGACCTGGCCAAGCGCCGCTCGCGCCTGAAGACCCTGATCACGCTGGGCAAGACCCGCGGCTACCTCACGCACGGCGAAATCTCCGACCACCTTCCCGACAAGCTGGTCGACGCCGAGACCATGGAAGTCGTGGTCACCATGCTCAACGACATGGGCGTGGCGGTGTACGAGCAGACGCCCGACGCCGAGACCCTGCTGCTGAACAACACCGCGCCCACTGCCACCACGGTGGAAGAAGCCGAGGAAGAAGCCGAAGCCGCGCTCTCCACGGTGGACAGCGAATTCGGCCGCACCACCGACCCGGTGCGCATGTACATGCGCGAGATGGGCACGGTCGAGCTGCTGACGCGCGAAGGCGAAATCGAGATCGCCAAGCGCATCGAAGGCGGCCTGATGGCCATGATGGAGGCCATCTCGGCCTCCCCCGCCACCATCGCCGAGATCCTGCGCCTGGCCGGCGAGATCCGTGAAGGCAAGGTCGTCATCTCGACCATCGTCGACGGTTTCTCCAACCCCAACGAGGCCGACGACTACGTTGCCGAGGAAGACTTCGACGAATTCGACGAGGAAGACGACGACGACGGCAAGGGCGGCTCCAAGGCGCTCACCAAGAAGCTGGAAGAGCTCAAGAACGAGGCCCTCTCGCGCTTCGACCGCATCGCCGAGCTGTTCGAGAAGATCCACAAGATCTACGAGAAGGAGGGCTACGGCACGCCGGCGTACGCCAAGGCCCAGCAGGCCGTGTCCGACGAGTTGATGACCATCCGCTTCACCGCCCGCACCATCGAGAAGCTGTGCGACCTGGTGCGCACGCAGGTGGACGACGTGCGCAAGAAGGAACGCGAGCTGCGCCGCATCATCGTGGACAAGTGCGGCTTCCCGCAGGACGAGTTCATCCGCGACTTCAGCGGCTACGACAAGAACGGCAACCGCATCGCCTCCAACCTGCTGAACCTGAAGTGGGTCGAGAAGCAGGCCGCCGCCGGCAAGCCCTGGAGCTCGGTGCTCGCGCGCAACATTCCGCCGGTGCAGGAACTGCAGCAGAAGCTTGCCGACATCCAGTCGCGCGTGGTGGTGCCGCTTTCGGAGCTGAAGGACATCAACAAACGCATGAACGAGGGCGAATCGTCCTCGCGCGACGCCAAGAAGGAAATGATCGAGGCCAACCTGCGCCTCGTGATCTCCATCGCCAAGAAGTACACGAACCGCGGCCTGCAGTTCCTCGACCTGATCCAGGAAGGCAACATCGGCCTGATGAAGGCGGTCGACAAGTTCGAATACCGTCGCGGCTACAAATTCTCGACCTACGCGACGTGGTGGATCCGCCAGGCCATCACCCGCTCGATCGCCGACCAGGCGCGCACCATCCGCATCCCGGTGCACATGATCGAGACGATCAACAAGATGAACCGCATCTCGCGCCAGCATCTGCAGGAGTTCGGCTTCGAGCCCGACGCCGGCATCCTGGCCGCCAAGATGGAGATCCCGGAAGACAAGATCCGCAAGATCATGAAGATCGCGAAGGAGCCGATCTCGATGGAAACCCCCATCGGTGACGACGACGATTCGCACCTGGGCGACTTCATCGAGGACAGCAGCAACACGGCTCCGATCGAGGCCGCGATGCAGGCCGGCCTGCGCGACGTGGTCAAGGACATCCTCGACAGCCTCACGCCGCGCGAAGCCAAGGTGCTGCGCATGCGCTTCGGCATCGAGATGAGCACGGACCACACGCTGGAAGAAGTCGGCAAGCAGTTCGACGTGACCCGCGAGCGCATCCGCCAGATCGAGGCGAAGGCCCTGCGCAAGCTCAAGCATCCGTCGCGTTCGGACAAGCTGCGCAGCTTTATTGATACGCTCTGATCCGGTCTCCCGGTATTTCCCCGACGAGGAGGCGCCCGCAAGGGCGCTTTCTTTTTTGGTACTCGCAAGACTCGCATAAGAAGAATGGAGCAAACCTCACCATGAATCCCGATGCAGACAAACTCTGGCAGGCCCCGCGCTGGGCGCTTGCCGTGCTGCTCGCCGTGCTGGGCATGCTCGGGCCCTTCTCCATCGACACCTACATCCCGGCCTTCTCCGGCATCGCGCAGTCCATCGGCGCGACGCCGGCCGAGATGCAGCAGACGCTGTCGGCCTACCTTTTCGGCTTCGCGTTCATGAACCTGTTCCACGGCGCGCTGTCCGACAGCTTCGGCCGCCGCCCCGTCGTGCTGTGGGGGCTGGCGGTGTTCACGCTGGCCTCGCTGGGCTGCGCGCTCTCGCAGAACATCACGCAGCTGGTGCTGTTCCGGGGGCTGCAGGGCCTGTCGACCGGTGCCGGCATCGTGGTCTCGCGCGCGGTGATCCGCGACATGTTCCCGCCGGCCGAGGCACAGCGGGTGATGAGCCAGGTCACGATCTACTTCGGCGTGGCGCCGGCCATCGCGCCCATCGTGGGCGGCTTCCTCTTCGTGCACGCGGGCTGGCACGCGGTGTTCTGGTTCCTGGTGGCGGTGGGCGTGGCGCTGTTCGCGGCCAACTACAAACTGCTGCCGGAGACGCTGCACAAGGACCACCGCCAGCCCTTCCAGGTGCGCCACCTGATGCGCGGCTACTGGAGCCTGTGCTCCGACCCGCGCTTTCTGCTGCTGGCCTTCGCCAGCGGCGTGCCCTTCAATGGCATGTTCCTCTACGTGCTGGCCGCGCCCGCCTTCCTGGGCGACCACCTCGCGCTGCAGCCTCAGCAGTTCTTCTGGTTCTTCCTGCTGACCATCGGCGGCATCATGCTCGGCGCGCGCGCCAGCGGGCGCATGGCCGGCAAGGTGGCGCCCAAGCGGCAGATCCGCGACGGCTTCGTGATCATGCTGGCCACCTCTGTGGTCAACGTGGTGGCCAACACCTTCTTCCACGCACACGTGGCGTGGGCGCTTTGGCCGCTGGCGGTGTTCGCCTTCGGCTGGGCGCTGATGGTGCCGGTGGTCACGCTGCTGGTGCTCGACCTGCACCCCGAGCGCCGCGGCATGGCCTCGTCGCTGCAGGCGGTGATCGGCTCCACCGCCAACGGCATCGTGGCCGGCGCGGTGGCGCCGCTGGTGATGCACTCCACGCTCGCGCTGGCGCTGACCTCCATGGGCATGCTCGCCATCGGGCTGGTCGCCTGGGTGTGGCTGCACGGCCGCTGGCCGGACATTGGGCGCAAGGTGGCGCACGAGGGCTGAGAACATGCGCTTCGCAGCCCTCCTCACCCACGCGCGCGCCTGGCTGCCGGGCCGCACCACCGTCGACGCGCGCGAGCGGCTGCGCGCCGTCCTGGGCGCGGGCATCGGCCTGCTGGTGGCCGCGCTGCTGTCGCACTGGCTGGCCGGGCCGCTGCACGCCTCGGTCTGGCTGATCGCGCCGCTGGGCGCCAGCGCCGTGCTGGTTTTCGCGGTGCCGGCGAGTCCGCTCGCGCAGCCCTGGTCGGTGATCGGCGGCAACACGCTCTCGGCGGTGGTCGGCATCGCGGCGGCCAACTGGATTCCCCAGCCCGAGCTGGCCGCCGCCGTCGCGGTGGCGGGCGCCATCGGCCTGATGTTCAGCGCGCGCTGCCTGCACCCGCCCGGCGGCGCGGCAGCGCTGCTGGCGGTGCTGACCCACACCACGCATTTCTCGTCGGCCCTCTTTCCGTTCTTCACCAACTCGCTGCTGCTGGTGCTGGCCGGCGTGGCCTACAACACGCTGACCGGGCGGCGCTATCCGCACGTGCAGGTCGCCGCGCGCCCGCCGGGCTCCGATGCGCGCTTCAGCCAGGCCGACATCGACGCCGTGCTCGCCCGCTACAACCAGGTGCTGGACATCAGCCGCGACGACCTCGAATCGCTGATCCGGGAGACCGAGCTGGAGTCGTACAAGCGCCGGCTGGGCACGCTGAGCTGCGCGGACATCATGTCCAACGTGCCGATCTCGGTGGAGTTCGGCACACCGCTGCAGGAAGCCTGGGCGCTGATGCACGAGCGCCGCATCAAGGCCCTGCCCGTCACCGACCGCACGCGCCGCGTGGTGGGCATCGTCACGCAGGCCGACTTCTTCCGCCAGCTCGACCTGCAGCACCACGAAGGCATCGCCGCCAAGCTGCGCGACCTGATCCGCGCCACCCGCACCGTGATGTCGAGCAAGCCCGAAGTGGTGGGCCAGATCATGACGCGCCAGGTGCGCGTGGCCAGCGCCGACCGGCCCGTGGTCGACCTGGTGCCGCTGTTCTCCGAGGGCGGCCACCACCACATTCCCATCATCGACGACGAAAAGCGGCTGGCCGGCATGATCACCCAGTCGGACTTCGTGCGCGCCCTCTACCGCGCCGTGCGGCCCGAACCCAACTGAAGCGAAAGGAGCACGCGCATGGCGTGGATCGTGTTGTTCATCGCGGGCCTGCTCGAAACGGGCTGGGCCATCGGCCTCAAGTACACCGAGGGGTTCACGAAGCTCTGGCCCTCGGTGGGCACCGCGATCTCGATGGTGCTCAGCGTGGTGCTGCTGGGCTGGGCGATGCGCTCGCTGCCCGTGGGCACGGCCTACGCGGTGTGGACCGGCATCGGCGCGGTGGGCACCGTGGCCCTGGGCATCGTGCTGTTCGGCGAGCCTGCCAACGCAGCGCGGCTCGTGTGTGTCGCGCTGATCGTGGCCGGCATCATCGGGCTCAAGTTCACGAGCCAGGGTTGAGTTCTTCTTCCCTTCCCGCCTACTCGACCGTCACGTTCGCCTTCTTCACCAGCGCCGCGTAGCGGGCCGCCTCGCTGCGGAAATAGCCGGCGGCCTGCTCGGGCGTGGTGGGCCTGACGACATTGCCCTGCTTGTCCATCGCCTCGCGCACCTCGGCGCTGGAAAAAGCCGCGACCACGGCGGCATGGATGCGGGCGACGTCCGCCGGCTGCATCTTCGCCGGCCCGATCAGCGCGAACCAGCCCTCGACCGCGTAGTTCGGCAGCCCCTGCTCGGCGATGGTCGGAATGTCCGGCGCGGCCGGCGAGCGCTGCGCGCCGCACAGGCCGATGGCGCGCAGCGCGCCGCTCTTGATGTGCGACTGCACCGCCGGCAGCGCCACCACGCCCAGCTCGACCTGGCCGCCGATCATGTCCGTCATCATCGGCCCGGTGCCCTTGTACGGAATGTGCCGCGCATTCACGCCGGCCTCGTCCATGAACATCTCGCCCGCCAGATGGATGATGGTGCCGTTGCCCGACGAGGCGTAGTTGTAGGCGCCCGGCTTCGCGCGCAGCAGCGCGACCAGCTCGGGCACGTTCTTCGCCGGCAGCTTCGGGTTGGCCAGCAGCACCAGGGGCGTCGCGCCCACCACGCTGATCGGCGTGATGTCGTTGATCGCGTCGAAGGGCATCTTCCTGAACACCGCCGGGTTGATGACGTGGTTGTTCGACACCATGCCCAGCGTGAGCCCGTCCGGCGCCGCCTTGACGATGGCCGCCGCGCCGGTGATGCCGCCCGCACCCGGCAGGTTGTCGATCACCACCGGCTGGCCGAAGGCCTTGCCCAGCGCGGGCGCGGCGGCGCGCGCGATGGTGTCGACGCCCGAGCCCGCGCTGATCGGCAGGATCAGGCGAATGGGCTTGTCCGAACCCTGCGCGAACGCGGGGCATGCGGCCAGCGCGGCTGCGCTGGCGCCGAGGCCGAGCACCGCGCGGCGGTTCATCTTCAGGGGAGGCGTGTTCATCATGGTCTTGTCTCTCTTCTTTATGTTTCTGGAAAGGCGCCTTGCTCAGGCCACCGCCGACTCCGCATGCATCGCATCGACCTGCTCGCGCGCATAGCCCAACTCGGCCAGCAGCTCGCGGGTGTGCTCGCCCAGGGTCGGCGGGTGCAGCCGCACGCCGAGGCGCTCGCCACCCAGCGTGATCGGGAACAGCGTGGTCTGCGCCATCTCTCCGGCGCGCTCGCCGTCGGGCAGGCGGATGTCGGCAAGGCCGCCCGTGGCCTTCAGGTGCGGATCGGCGTAGAGGTCCTCGGGCCGCGTGATCGGCGCGAAAGGCAGGCCCTTCGCCTCGAAGATCGCCGACAGCTCCGCCGCCGAACGCTGCGCGAGGCGCTGGCGCAGGTCGGCCAGCAGCGTGGGGCGCATGCGCACGCGGTCGTTGTTGGTGGCCAGCGCCGGGTCGGCCTTCAGGTCGTCGAAGCCGAGTGCATCGCAGAAGGTCTTCCACTGCGCGTCGCTCACCGCCGCCAGGAAGATCTGCTCGCCGTCCTTCACGGTAAACACGTCGTACAGCGCCCAGGCCGAGATGCGCTCGGGCATCGGCGCTGCCGCCTGGCCGGTGATGGCGTACTGCAGCATGTGCTGGCCGACGAGGAACACGTTGTTCTCGAACAGCGCCGATTTCACCTCCTGCCCCTTGCCGGTCTGCATGCGCTGCATCAGAGCGGCGATCGCGCCGATGGCGCCGAACATGCCGCCCATGATGTCGTTCACGCTGGTGCCCGCGCGCAGCGGATCGCCGGGGCGGCCCGTCATGTAGGCGAGGCCGCCCATCATCTGCACCACCTCGTCGAGCGCGGTGCGGTGCTCGTAGGGGCCGGGCAGGAAGCCCGCGTGGTCCACGTACACGAGGCGCGGGTTGAGCTTGCCGAGCGCGGCGTAGCCCAGGCCGTACTTGTCCATGGTGCCGGGCTTGAAGTTCTGCGCGACCACGTCGGCGCTCACGCACAGCCGCAGCGCGGCCTCGAGCCCCTGCGGATTGCGCAGGTCGAGCGCGATGCTCTTCTTGTTGCGGTTGAACATCGGGAAGAAGCCCGCGCCCGCGCCCAGCAGGTGCCGCGTACGGTCGCCCTCGATGGGCTCGACCTTGATGACTTCCGCGCCCAGGTCGGCCAGCACCATGCCGCAGGTCGGCCCCATCACCATGTGCGTGAACTCGACCACGCGGATGCCGGCGAGCGGCAGGCGCTTCTGTTGCGTATCCGTCGTGCTCATGCCGCAACGCCTTCCATGGCCGTGAAAGTCTTCGGGAAACCCGCGCGCCACACCGTGCCCTGCAGCGTCTCGCCTTCGAGCCAGCCGGCCACGCGCCTGCGCAGGTCGAGCAGCTTCGGCAGGTCGACGCCGGTAGCGACGCCCATGCTCTCGAGCATGAAGACCAGGTCTTCGGTGTCGACGTTGCCGCTGGCGCCGGGCGCGTGCGGGCAGCCGCCGATGCCGGCGAGGCAGGCGTCGAAGCGCGTGATGCCGACTTCGAGCGCCGCATAGGCGTTCGCGAGCCCCATGCCGCGCGTGTCGTGGAAGTGGCCGCACCACAGCCGGTCGCCCGCAATGCGCAGGGCGCGCTCGAACAGGCTGCGCACCATCGCCGGATCGGCATAGCCCACGGTGTCGGCGAGGCTCACGCGGTCGGCGCCGGCGTCGAGCAGCGCCTGCATCAGCCGCAGCACCTCGTCGGGATCGACGTGGCCCTGCAGCGTGCAGCCGAAGGCCGTGCCCACGCCGCCGTCGATCAGCGTCTTGGAGCCCGCCGCATCGCGCGCCGCGCGGATGCGGCCGACCTCGGCCACCACCTCGTCGGGCGTCTTGCGCAGGTTGGCGAGGCTGTGCGCGTGGCTGGCCGACAGCGGCACCACCATCAGGTCGGCCCCGCCCTCGATGGCCCGCTCGGCGCCCTTGAGGTTGGGCACCAGCACCGAGGCGAAGAGCCCCGGCAGCGTCTTCGCGTAGGCCAGCAGCTCGGCCGTGTCGGCCAGCTGCGGCAGCAGGCGTGCCGGCACGAAGGAGCCGACCTCGATCTCGCGCTGGCCGGCGGCGTGCGCGTCGCGGATCCATTCGAGCTTGTTTTCGGTGGAAAGCACCCGCGCGATGCTCTGGAGGCCGTCGCGCAGGCCCACTTCGCGGACGACCGCGCGCGGCGGCAGGAAGGCGTGAATCAAGTCTTGTCTCCGTGGTGATGCTGGGTGATCCAGGCTAGGGCACCGATGGTAGGAGTTCCAATTCGATCCAGAAGGTATATTTTGGAAGCCATCTGATTCCAGAACGGAACATCATGAGAGACCTCGACCTGACCACCCTGCGGCTCTTCGTGGCCGTCTGCGAAACGCGCAGCATCGCGCGCGCCGGCGAACAGGCCGCCATCGTCGGCTCGGCCATCAGCAAGCGGCTGGCCCAGCTGGAGGAGACCGTCGGCACGCCGCTTTTGCTGCGCAAGCGCCGGGGCGTGGTGCCCACGCCGGCCGGGGAAACGCTGCTGGAGCACGCCCGCGCGATGCTCGGCAGCGTGAATCGCATCGAGCGCGACATGGCGGCCTACGCCGGAGGCGTGCGCGGGCATGTGCGCATCCTGGCCTCGGCATCGGTCATGGCCGAGTCGCTGGCCGAGGACGTGGCCGACTTCCTGCAGGCCCCGGCGCACCGCAATATCCGCGTCGACATGGAAGAGCGCGTGAGTCCCGAGATCGTGCGCGGCATCCGCGAGGGCAGCGCCTCCATCGGCCTGTGCTGGGACGCGGCCGACCTCGAAGGCCTGGAGCGGCGCGACTACCGCTGCGACCACCTCGCCATCGTGGCGCATCCCTCGCACCCGGTGGCGCAGCGCGAGAGCGTGCGCTTCGAGCAGGTGCTCGACCATGAATTCGTCGGCATGCCGGCGCTGAGCGCCGTGCAATTGATGCTGGCGCGCGAGGCGGCGGTGGCGGGCAAGCCGCTGGTCTACCGGGTGCTGGTGTCCAACTTCGACGCTGCGCTGCGCGTGGTGCGCGCCGGGTTGGCGATCAGCGTGGTGCCGGCCGAAGTGGCGCGGCCCTTCGCCGAAGCCTTCGGGCTGCGGCTGATGCCGCTGACCGACGCCTGGGCGCGGCGGCGCTTTGCGATCTGCTTCCGGGGCGACACGGAACTGTCGCCCTCGGCGCAGTTGCTGGTGGCGCATCTGGAACGCCGTGCCACGGACTGATTCGACCGAATTAGGAAACTATTCGTTGTGGATCGTCGGGTTTTTGTTTCGATTCGCGCAACCTAATATTCAAGGCATTCAGCGCTGTCACCCATCCACACACAGTCGAATCACACAGAGAAAGCCCGCCACCATGTTCCGCAGAACCCTCCTCTCCTCCGCCCTCGCCCTCGGTTTCAGCCTCACCGCCCAGGCCGCCCAGCCGCTCAAGCTCGAGGTGTACAACCCCGGCGCGAAATCGATGTTCCCCGTCTCCTCGGAGATCGTCACCGGCCAGACCGACGCGGTGCTCATCGACGCCCAGTTCCAGCGCAACGACGCCGAGGCGCTGGTGCAGAAGATCAAGGCCACGGGCAAGAAGCTCACCACGGTCTACATCAGCCACAGCGACCCCGACTACTACTTCGGCCTCGACGTGATCCAGGCCGCCTTCCCCGACGCGAAGATCGTCGCCACGCCGCAGACCGTGGCCGCCATCCAGGCCTCCAAGGATGGCAAGCTCGCGCACTGGGGCCCGGTCCTGAAGGACAACGCGCCCAAGGCACTGGTGGTGCCGCAGCCGCTGGCCGGCGACAGCATCGAGCTCGAGGGCCGCAAGATCCAGGTCGTCGGCCTCGACGGCCCCACTCCCGAACGCAGCTTCGCTTGGATTCCCTCGCTGAAGGCGGTGGTCGGCGGCATCCCCGTCTCGGCAAACATCCACGTGTGGGTGGCCGACACGCAGACGCCCGAGTCGCGCCGCGACTGGATCAGGACGCTGGGCCGCATCGAGGCGCTGCACCCGAAGACCGTGGTGCCCGGCCACTACCTGCCGAACGCGAACGGCAGCGCGCCCTACTCGCTCGCTTCGGTGAAGTTCACGCGCGATTACCTGAAGGCCTTCGAAGTCGAAGCCGCCAAGGCCAAGGACTCGGGCGCGCTCATCGCCGCGATGAAGAAGCGCTACCCGAAGCTGGAAGACGCCTCTTCGCTGGAACTCGGCGCGAAGGTCATCAAGGGAGAAATGAAATGGCCGCAATGAACGACGCACAAGGTGCAGGCGCGACGCTGCACTACATCTTCGACCCGCTGTGCGGCTGGTGCTATGCCGCCGCGCCACTGGTCGATGCGGCGCGCGAGGTGCCGGGCCTGAAGGTCGAGTTCCACGGCGGCGGCATGATGACCGGCGCCAACCGCCGGCCGATCACGCCGCAGTGGCGCGACTACGTGATGCCGCACGACCACCGCATCGCCGAAATGACCGGCCAGCCCTTCGGCGAGCGGTATTTCGAGGGACTGCTGCGCGACACCGGCGCGGTGATGGATTCCGAGCCGCCGACCACCGCCGTCCTCGCGGCCGAATCGCTGCGCCCGGGCGGCGGGCTGGACATGATCCACGCCCTGCAGCGCGCGCACTACGTCGATGGCCGCCGCATCGCCGATGTGGAAGTGCTGAAGGCGATCGCCGCCGAACTCGGCTTCGACGCACGGGCCTTCGCATCGGCTTTCGAGCGCCAGTCGGGCGAAGCCACCTCGCGCCACATCGCCGAGAGCCGTCAGTTCCTGCAGCGCGCGGGCGGCCAGGGCTTTCCCACCTTCGTGCTCGTGCAGCCCGACGGCAGCGCCGGCCGCGTCGACATCGGTCCCTGGCTCGGTCGTGCGGACGAATGGAAGGCGCAGCTTGCGAACGTGGCCGGGGCATCGAAGCCGGCCCCGGCAGCCACGGACGCCTCGGCGCCGGCCTGCGGGCCCGACGGCTGCGCCATCTGAGAGAAAAAGCTTCCGGCTATCTCGCCACGCCCAGCAGCCGGTCGAGCACCTGCGGCTGGGAGCGCAGCGAAGCGGCACTGTCCGTGTGCACGATGGTGCCGTGATCGAGCACCACCGCCTCGTCAGAGATCGCGAGGATCGCCTGCGGGTGCTGCTCCACGATGATCGCGGACAGGCCTTCGTCCTGCGTGATGCGGCGGATGGCGCGCAGCAGCTCTTCCACGATGATCGGCGCGAGCCCTTCGAGCGGCTCGTCGAGCAGCAGCAGCCTGGGGTTGAGCACCAGCGCGCGGCCCACCGCCAGCATCTGCTGCTCGCCGCCCGAGAGCTGCGTGCCCAGGTTGGTCTTGCGCTCGGCGAGGCGCGGGAACATCTCGTACACGCGCTGGGGCGTCCACTTGCCCGGCCGCTCCACCGCCGTGAGGTTCTCGTGCACGGTGAGCGACTTGAAGATGTTGCGCTCCTGCGGCACCCAGCCGATGCCGGCCGCCGCGCGCTGGTGCGGCGCGAGCTTGTGCAGCGCCTGCCCGCCCAGCGTGATGCTGCCCCCGTGCTGGCGCGTCGCGCCCGCGAGCGTGTTGATCAGCGTGGTCTTGCCCGTGCCGTTGCGGCCCAGGAGCGCCAGCGTCTGGCCCTCGCCGAGCGTGAAGGCCACGTCGTGCAGCACCACGGCCTCGCCGTAGCCCGCGCTCAGGTTTTCTATTCTCAGCAGCTCAGACATGGGCAGCCTCCGTTGCCGTGCCATGGCCCAGATAGACCTCCTTCACCTTCGGATCGTTGGCGATGGTCTCGGGGTCGCCCTCGGTCAGCAGGGTGCCGTTGACCAGCACCGTCATGCGGTCGGCGAAGCTGAACACCAGGTCCATGTCGTGCTCGATCAGCAGCACCGACACGTCGGCCGGCAGCGCGGCCACGGTCTGCAGCAGTTCCTCGCGCTCGCCCGCGGGCACGCCGGCCACGGGCTCGTCGAGCAGCAGCACGCGCGGCTCGCAGGCCAGCGCGATCGCGATCTCGAGCAGCCGGCGCTTGCCGTAGGCCAGGTGCTTCACCTGCTGCTGCGCCACGTCGCTCAGGTGGAACTGCTCCAGCAGCTGCGCCGCGCGCCCGGCGATGGCCTTGCTCGCGCCCAGCGGCTTCCACCACTGCGCGCCCGCGCCCTGGTGCTGCGACACCACCAGCGCCAGCGTTTCGAGCGGCGTCATGGAGTCGAAGAGCTGGTTGATCTGGAAGGTGCGCACCAGCCCGCGCGCCACGCGCTTGTGCGGCGCGAGCGAGGTGATGTCCTCGCCCATCAGCGTGATGCGGCCCTCGGTGGGCGTGAGCACGCCGGTGAGCTGGTTGATGAGCGTGGTCTTGCCCGCGCCGTTGGGGCCGATGAGCGCATGGCGCGCGCCGCGCCTGAGTTCCATCGACACGTTGTTGGTGGCGGTGATGCCGCCGAAGCGCATCACCAGGCCGTGGGTGGAAAGCACGGTTTCGCTCATGCCGCACCGCCTTTCTTGCCGCCCGCGCCGATCCAGGTCCAGGGCTTGAGCAGCCGGTCGCGCCCGACCAGCACCAGCAGCACCAGGATCAGGCCGATCCAGAACATCCAGTACTGCGGCGTCACGGCCGACAGCCAGGTCTGCAGCAGCTTGAACACGATGGCGCCCGCCACGCCGCCATAGAGCCAGCCCACGCCGCCGATGACCAGCATCAGCAGCACGTCGGCCGAACGGTCGAAGGCCAGCACGTCGAGCGAGGCGAAGCCGGTGGTCTGCGCGAGCAGTGCGCCGGCCGCGCCGGCGATGCCGGCCGCCACGGTGTAGATCACCACCAGCCGCGACACCACCGGAATGCCGATGGCCATGGCGCGCAGCCGGTTGTCGCGGATCGCCTTGAGCGTGGCGCCGAAGGGCGAATGCACGAGGCGGCGCATGAGCAGGAACAGCACCAGCATCACCGCCAGCGAATACCAGGCGGCCGTGCGGCCGTAGAGGTCGAACTCGAACATGCCGAGCACCGGCCCCATCACCACGCCCTGCAGGCCGTCGGCGCCGCCGGTGAGCCAGTCGAGCTTGTTGGCGAGTTCGAGCAGCAGCAGCGCCGTGCCCAGCGTGACCATCAGCCGCGTGAGGTCGCTGCCGCGCAGGATCGTCACGCTCGCCACCATGCCCAGCAGCGCGGCCAGCACGGTTGCGAACAGCAGGCCCACGGTCGGGTCGGGCATCACCAGCTTGGCGAACAGCGCAGCCGCATACGCACCGAAGCCGAAGAAGGCCGCATGGCCCAGCGACACGATGCCGGTGTAGCCCAGGATCAGGTCGAGCGACATCGCGAACAGCGCGACGATGGCGATCTCGTTGACCAGCAGCGAGTGCGAGGGCATCACGAGCGGCAGCGCGAAGGCCGCGGCCCAGACCACGAATTCGAGCGGGCGCCAGCGCGCCTTGCGCAGCAGGGCCGACTGGAAATCGGCGACGACGGGAAGAGGCGTGCTCATTCAGCGTCCTCCCTTGCGCGTGAAGAGGCCTTGCGGGCGCCACATCAGGATCAGGATCATCAGCAGGTAGACGGTGAACGCGCCCATCTTCGGAATGAAGTACTTGCCCGCCACGTCGGCGATGCCCAGCAGCAGCGCCGCCGCAAGCGGCCCGGTGATCGACGAGGTGCCGCCGACGGACACCACGATCAGGAAATAGATCATGTACTTGAGCGGGAAGGTCGGATCGAGCCCCAGGATCTCGGCGCCCAGCGCGCCGCCCAGCCCCGCCAGGCCCGAGCCCACCGCGAAGGTCAGCAGGAACACGACGTTGACGTTGATGCCCAGCCCCGCCGCCACGCGCGGGTCGTCGACCGCCGCGCGCAGCCGGCTGCCGAAGCGCGTCTTCGAAAGAATGAGCTGCAGCACCACCGTGAGCACCGCGCACACGCCGATGATGAAGAGCCGGTAGTGCCCCATGCCCAGCAGCAGCGCGCCGTCGCCGATCTCGGTGCGCCCGCGCAGCCATTCGGGCAGCTGCACGTTCTGCTGCGAAGAGCCCACGAAGTAGTCGACCGCCGCCACCGCCATGAAGGCCAGGCCGATGGAAAACAGCACCTGGTCGAGATGCGGCTTGCCGTACATCGGCCGGTAGAGCGTTCGCTCCAGCACCGCGCCGGCCAGCGCGACGACGATGAAAGCGAGCGGCAGGCACGCAAGGAACGGCACGCCCAGCTTCTGCATGGCGAACACCGTGAGATAGCCGCCCGCCATGGCGAAGGCGCCGTGCGCGAGGTTGATGAAGTTCATCAGCCCCAGCGTCACGGCCAGGCCGACGGCGAGCACGAACAGCAGCATGCCGTAGGCGATGCCGTCGAAAAGAATGGTGAGCATGCGAGGGTCTTCGATGCAGTCGCGAAAGCGGAAAGCCGAACGCAGAAGGAAGACAAAAACTACGCGAAAGTCGCAGAGAAAACCATCTTTGGTTTCCTTCTGCGACTTTCGCGGAACCTTCGCGACTTCTGCGTTCGGCTGCCCGATCCCGTATTACTTGGCTTTGCCCGGGTCCTTGACGCCCTTGATCACGTCGAATTCGACGTTGTAGAGCTGCCCGTCCTTCTTCTCGACCTTGCGCAGGTACACGTCCTGCACGATGTCGCGCGTCTGCGCGTCGATCAGCACCTGGCCGCGCGGGCTCTCGAAGACCTGGCCCTTCATGGCCGCCAGCAGCGCCTCGCCGCCGCCCTGGCCCTTGGTGGCCTTGAGCGCTTCATAGATGACGCGCATGCCGTCATAGCCGCCCACGGCCATGAAGTTGGGACGCATCTTGGGGTTGGCCTTCTCGAAGGCCTCGACGAACTTCTTGTTCAGCGCCGAGGGGTGCGCGGCCGAGTAGTGGTGCGAGGTGACCACGCCCAGCGCGCCGTCGCCCATGTCGTTGAGCTGGTCGTCGTCGGTCACGTCGCCGGTGGCGATCATGCGGATGCCGGCCTTGTCCATGCCGCGTTCCAGGAACTGCTTCATCACCGCGGCGCCGGCGCCCGAGGGCACGAAGACGAAGAGCGCGTCGGGCTTCACGTCGCGCACCTTCTGCAGGAAGGGGGCGAAGTCGGGGTTGCGCAGCGGCACGCGCAGCTTGTCGAGCACCTTGCCGCCGTTGAGCTGGAAGCGCTCGGTGAAGAACTTCTCGGCGTCGTTGCCGGGGCCGTAGTCGGCCACCAGCGTCACCACGGTCTTCACGCCGTTCTTCGGCGCCCAGTCGCCCATGGCCACCGACACCTGCGGCAGCGTGAAGCTCGAACGGACGATGTAGGGCGATGCCTCGGTGATGCTCGACGTGGCGGCGGCCATCACGACTTCGGGCGTCTTCGACTGGGTGGCGATGGGCGCCACGGCGAGCGCCAGGGGCGTCAGGCCGAAGCCGGCCAGCACGTTGACCTTGTCGTTCACCACCAGCTCCTGAGCCAGGCGCTTGGTCACGTCGGGCAGGCCGGTGTCGTCCTTGACGATCAGTTCCACCTTCCTGCCGGCCACGGTGTCGCCGTTCTGGGCCATGTACAGGCGCGCGGCGGCTTCGATCTGGCGGCCCGTGGAGGCCGACTGGCCCGTCATCGGAAGGATCAGGCCGATCTTGAACTTGTTGTCCTGGGCACTGGCCAGCGACATCGAAAGTGCAAGAGCCGACAGGGCGGCGGTCTGGATGAGATGGCGTCTTTGCATGTGTTTTCCTTAGAGGGGCGGAACGCGAACCGGGGCTATTTTCAACACTTTGCAACATCCGGCGCAGCAGGCAATCACCTAGCCGGCCACAGTCGCTGACCTTTGTTGCGCGATTGACAAATGAACTGCGCGATGATCGCGCAAGGCAGTCTTCGGCCCGTCACGGGCCGCTTGCATCAGCTGTCGGCGCGGTAGGCGGAATCGAGGGTGAGCGTGCCCACGGCACGCGACACGCAGGCGCAGATGCGGGTGGTCGATTTCTTCTCGTGCTCGCTGAGGAATACGTCGCGGTGGTCGACCTCGCCGTCGACGGCGATCACGTCCATGGCGCACAGGCCGCATTCGCCGCGCCTGCAGTCCGAGAGCGTCTGCACGCCCGCCGCATCGAGCGCATCGAGCAGCGTGCAGTCGGCAGGCACGGTGATGGTCAGGTCGTGGCGCGGAATGCGCACCTCGAAGGACTGCGTGGCCAGCCGGCCGCTGCTGCCGAAGGTCTCGAAACGCAGGTCGGCGATGGGGCGGCCCGCCGCCTGCCAGGCGCGCTTGAGGGCCTCGAGCATCGGCACCGGGCCGCAGGTGTAGAGCTGGGCGCCGGGCGGCAGCGCGGCGATGGCGGCTGCGAAGTCGATGGGTGCTGCACCCTCGTGGGCTTCGACGCCTTCGTCTCCCAGCGCCTCGCGCAGGTGCGGGAGGTAGCCGAACTCGTCGGCGTTGCGAGCGCCGTAGAGCATCTTCACCGGCACGCCGGTGCGCTTCGCATGCGCGGCCAGCCGCTGCGCCATCAGCACCAGCGGGGTGATGCCGATGCCGCCGGCCACCAGCAGGTAGCCCGGGGCCGACAGGTCGAGCGGAAAGTGGTTCTGCGGCGCGCTCACCTGCAAGCGGTCGCCCACCGCAAGCCGCCACATCGCGAGCGAGCCTCCGCGGCCGTCGTCGAGGCGCTTGACGGCGATGCGCCAGCAGCGGCCGTCGCCCTCGCCCACCAGCGAGTAAGAGCGCGTCTGCACCCTGCCCTGCGCCGTGAGCACCTGCACCTGGAGGTGGGCGCCGGGTTCATGGGGCGCGGCGAATCCGCTCTCGGGGCGCAGTTCGAACTCGCGCACGGTGGGCGTCACGTCGCGCAGAGCGACGACCTGCGCCTGCATCCATTGAAGATCGCTTTTCATCGGGGAACACCAAGGGGGAAAAAAAGAAAGTGAATCAGCCGCGCCGGCGGATCAGCTGCACGCCCGGCAGCGGACGCTGCTCGGCGGTGGGCGTGCCGTGCAACGCTTCGCGCAGGTTGCGCCGCGCGATGCGGCTGTGTTCGCGCATCAGCGCCTCGGCGCGCGAGCCCTCGCCGGACTCGATGGCATCGAGCACCTGCACGTGCTGGTCCTGCGCGACCACGAGCATGTCGCGCGCGGCCGGCGAATTGGCCTGCACCACGACGAAGCCCGAGGGCGAGGCGAAAGGCAGGTTGATCACGCGCTCCAGCTGCTGCGCGATGACGGGGCTGGCCGCCATCTCGCACAGCAGCGCGTGGAAGCGCTCGTTGTGCGTCACGTAGCGCGAGAAGGCGGCGTCGTCGAGCGCGGGCTCGCGCAGCAGTTCGTCGATGCGCTGCAGGCAGGCGCGCGCCTCGCGCAACACCACCGGCGCGGCGCCGCGCTCGGCCGCGAGCCGGGCCACCAGGCCTTCGAGCGTGCCGCGCAGCTCGATGGCGTCGGCCACGTCGCGCTCCGAGAAGGTGCGCACCGCATAGCCGCCGTTGGGCAGCGCCTCGAGCAGGCCCTCCTGTTCGAGCCGCATCAGCGCGGTGCGCACCGGCGTGCGCGACACGCCGAGCTGCTCGGAGATCGCCACCTCGGCGATGCGCGCGCCGCCGGGCAGTTCGCCCGCGAGGATCATCTCGCGCAGCCGCAGCTGCGCCTTGACGGCCTGCGAACTGCCGCTGTCGCCGGGCTCGGCGGCAGCGGAGATGGCCGCGACCTTCACACGGCTCACGCGGCCTCCTTCTCGGCCGGCCGGATCGGGATCGCCGCGCGCGCGGGCCTCTCCTTCTCGACCATGCGGTCGATCAGCTTGCGCGCCCACATCGAGCCGGCGTCGATGTTGAGGTTGTAGAACTGGTGGTCGGGGTGCTCGTCGATGGCCTTCTGCTGCGCCTCGAGCACGAGTTCGTCCTCGCGGAAGATGCCGGCGACGCCTTCGCGCAGCTCATGCGTCAGGCGCTGCTCTCCCAGGCAGTAGTTGCGCGCGAAGGCCCAGAAGTACAGGCAGGTCTTGTCGGTCTCGGGCGTGATGGTGTTGAGCACATAGCCGTTGACGCCCTTGCTGCGGTCGCCCGGGTTTCCGTCGGAGGGCACCGCGCCGCTGCCGGCCTCGGCCACGCCGACGTCGATGTTCACGGTGCACGGGCCTTCGAATCGGATGATCTGCCAGCGGTCGACCTTGCCGGTGTAGCCGCGCGCATGCCTGATCTGGCCGCCCCAGAACGGCGGCGGATCGATGTTCTCCATCCACCGCGTGACGGTGGCAGAGCGGTCGCCGTGCGTGGCGACGAAGGGCGCCTCGGCCACTTCGCGGTTGCCGATGGAGGAGCCGTGCACGAAGGTCTCGTGCGTCAGGTCCATGAGGTTGTCGACGACGAGGCGGTAGTCGCAGTGGACCCGGATCATCTTGCCGTCGCCGGCCCAGGCGGGGTCGTCGTTCCAGTGCATGTCGGGAATGAGCGCCGGGTCGGCCTTTGCCGGATCGCCGGGCCAGATCCAGACGAAGCGGTGCTTCTCCGCCACCGGAAAGCTGCGCACGCAGGCCGAGGGGTTCAGCGTCTCCTGGCTGGGCATGTGGGTGCAGCGGCCCTGGCTGTTGTAGACAAGGCCGTGGTAGCCGCAGACCACCTCGTCGCCTTCGAGGCGGCCGAGCGACAGCGGCATCAGGCGGTGCCAGCAGGCGTCTTCGAGCGCGGCCACCTGGCCGTCGGTGCGGCGAAAGAGCACCATTTTCTGGTTGCAGATGGTGCGTGGCAGCAGCGCGTGGCGCACTTCGACGTCGTAGGCGGCGGCATACCAGGCGTTCAGGGGGAAGGCAGTCGTGGGCGTTTTCATGAATACTCAATGTATACAGAAATGGCGAAATTTCCAGCGAAATTGAGCATTTCAAGGGTAAACACCGAGTTCGCTGTATACAGTCATTAACGTTTCTCAGGCGCTACGATGTTCCGTTCGTTCCTCCCAAAGATCACGACGGAGTCATCCATGTCACAGCACGCCGCCTTGCCTGCCCGCTACGACCACGTGGGCAGTTTCCTGCGTCCCAAGTACCTTCTCGAAGCCCGTGAGCAGAATGCCAAGGGCGAAATCACGCCCGAGCAGCTTCGCCTCGTCGAGGACAAGGCGATCACCGAGATCGTCAGGTTCCAGGAAGACATCGGCCTGAAGAGCATCACCGACGGCGAATTCCGCCGCACCTACTTCCACATCGACTTCCTCGACCAGCTCGGCGGCGTGAAGACCGACATCCCGGTCACCATCCGCAAGCCCGACGGCACCGAAGAGCTGGCGCCTCCCGCGATGCGCGTGATCGACAAGGTCCGCCACGTCAAGGACATCCAGCTGGCCGACTTCCAGTACCTCAAGAGCCAGGTCTCGGCGGGCCGCACGCCGAAGGTGACGATCCCCTCGCCGACCATGCTGCACTTCCGCGGCGGCCGCGCCGGCATCAGCAAGGACGCCTACCCCGAGCTCGACCCCGCCTTCTACGACGACGTGGCCAAGGCCTACGGCGACGAACTGCGCTCGCTGGCCGCCGCCGGCTGCACCTACGTGCAGATGGACGACACCAACCTCGCCTACCTGTGCGACGAGCACATGCGCGAGGCCGCCCGCAAGCGCGGCGACGACCCCAACGAACTGCCGCACCGCTACGCCGCCTTCATCAACAAGGTGGTGGCGCAGAAGCCGCCGGGCATGCTCCTGGCCATGCACCTGTGCCGCGGCAACTTCAAGAGCACGCACGCCGCCGCCGGCAACTACGAGCCCGTGGCGGAAGCGCTGCTCAAGGAAATGGACCTCGACGCCTACTTCATGGAATACGACGACGCCCGCTCGGGCGACTTCAAGCCGCTGCGCTACCTGCCCAAGGGCAAGACGGTGGTGCTCGGCCTCGTGACCACCAAGTTCGGCGAGATGGAGGACAAGGACGAACTCAAGCGCCGCATCGAGGACGCCGCCAAGTACGCCTCGCTCGACCAGCTCGCGCTGTCGCCGCAGTGCGGCTTTTCCAGCACCGTGCACGGCAACAACATCGCGGTGGAAGCGCAGCGCAACAAGCTGCGCCTGGTGGTCGAGACGGCGCAGGAGGTCTGGGGCTCGACCTGAAGCCCGCTTTCTGTTGAAGTCGGGGCCCATGACGACTCACATCTACTCAGGCCCCCTCAGCATGTTCGGCGCCAAGGTCGAGATCGCGGCACGCGAGAAAGGCGTGCCCTTCGAACTGGTCATGGTGCCCTTCATCGAAGGAGACCACTATGAGCCCAAGCACCCCGAGGTGCTCCGGGTCAACCCGGTCAAGCAGCAGGTGCCGGTGCTGGTCGACGACGAGGTCTCGCTCTTCGATTCGACGCAGATCTTCGAGTACCTGGAAGACCGCTATCCCAGCCCCGCGCTGTGGCCCGAAGGCATTGCCGATCGGGCCCGTGCGCGGCAGCTGGAGCAGAAATCGGACGAGGTCTTCTTCCCGAACGTGATCAAGCTCTTCGGCCTGCAGGAGGCCATGCAGAGCGCTCCCGCGATCGCGGCCTGTGCCGGTTGCGCGCGCTTCTACGAGGAGGTGGAAGGCCTGCTCGCCACGCGCGAGTACCTGGCCGGCCCCTACTCCTTCGCCGACATCGCCTTCTACATGGCCTGCGTGTTCGCCGACCGCAAGGGCGCGGGCATGACCGAGGCCACGCCGCGCCTGCTGGCATGGCGCACGCGCGTGGGCGACCGGCCCGCGGTTCGCGCGTCGGTCGATCCGATGATGCGCTTCCTCGCCTCGCAGGGACGGGGCGTGCCGGCCTTCCTGCAGCGCTGAAGGGACACTGAAGGCACCGCGCCAGGCGCTGAGGCATCATCCCAGTCCATGCCGACCAAAGAGTTCGACTGGCTGCCTTCTCCCTCGCAGCACTTTCTCGTCGTCACTTTCGCGCTGCTGGTCTATGTGCTGACCACGCGCGCGCGCCGCGAGCAGCGCGCTCCCACCACCGCCATCGCCTGGGTCATGGGGCTGGTGCTGATGCCCTATTTCATCCTGCCGATGTACCTGCTGTTCGGCCAGCGCAAGCTGCGCCCGGCGGGCTCGCCCCGGCCGCCGCGCTCGGTGCCGCCGGGCCATTGGGCCGCCGACCTGATCGAGAGCTTCGGCCTCGCGCCGCCGGGGCGCAGCGCGATCCGCATGCACGCCGACGGCGAGGCCGCGCGCGAGGCGCTTTGGGAGGTGATCGACGGCGCGCGCGAGCGCATCGACGTGTGCACCTTCATCATCGGCGACGACCCGCTGGGCCACGCGGTGCTGGAGCGGCTCGCGCAACGGGCGCGCGAGGGCATCAAGGTGCGGGTGCTGCTCGACGGCTTCGGCGCGCTTTCGCTGCCGCGCCATCACTTCGACCGGCTGCGCGCGGCGGGCGGCGAGGTGGCGGTGTTCCGCCCCTTCTTCAGCCTGCGCCGCATCGGGCCGCGCAACCTGCGCAACCACCGCAAGTTCACCATCGCCGACGACGGCTGGCTGTGGTCGGGCGGACGCAACCTCGCCGACGAGTACTTCACCGGCAACGACGAGCATCCAGAGGCCTGGCGCGATCTTTCCTTCGACCTGCGCGGCAGCGTGGCGGCCGCGGCGGCGCGCCAGTTCGACCACGACTGGGCCTCGGTGCGCAGCCGCAAGGCGCGAGCCATCACCGCGCCCGATGCGGAAGGCCCTGGCACGGCCATGGCGCAGTTCCTGCCGAGCGGCCCCGACCAGACGGAAGACACGGCGCATGCACTGCTGATCGACGCCTGCTTCCGCGCCGAGCACCGCATCCTCGCCATCACGCCCTACTTCGTGCCCGGCGACGGCCTGCGCGATGCCCTGCGGCTGGCCGCGCGCCGCGGCGTGCAGGTGACCATCGCGATGCCCGCCCGCTCCAACCACCGGCTGGCCGACTTCGTGCGCGCACGCGCCATGCGCGACCTCGCGCGCGCGGGCGTGAGCTTTCGCATGCTGCCCTTCATGGCCCACGCCAAGGCGGTGGTGGTCGACGAAGAGCTCGCGATGTGCGGATCGATCAACCTCGACCTGCGCAGCCTGCTGCTCAACCACGAGGCGGCGGTCGTGTTCTACGGGCAGGACCACATCGAATGGCTGGCCGAGTGGATCGAAACCACGGCTTCGGCCGGCGAGCCCTATCGCGCGCGGCGCCCGGGGCTGCTGCGCGACGTGGCCGAGGGGCTGCTGCTCACCGTTGCTTTCCAGCTCTAGGCGCCCGAGGGCCGGAGCGGGGTCTGTAATCCAAGATGTACAGATGCAACAAATCTGAAACCAATTGAACAAGCACACTAAAATACCCACCGGTTTCGGGGATTGACAAACCTTCACGTCCCGCCGGGTCATCACCGGACGGGCACCGGCGGATCTCCCGGCACCCCCTGCCTGGCGGGGTAGCCCGCTCGGGCGCGGCCCTTCACCGGGCCCCGCCGGAGCGCCGTTCGTGGAGTCTTGCGCCCCGGTCCCCGGGGAAAACCGATGCGAGCTTTCTTCTCGCTGCGCGCCCTGGCGAATCTGGCGAACCCGGCCCTGATGCTGGCGACAACGCTTTTCGCACTGTCCGGAATCCCGTCGACCGCCTTCGCCGCCATGGACGAGATCGGCCGGGCCGCCCCGAGCACCCATCGCCTGAAGTTCATCGTCGATCCCGAACTGGCCGCCGACATCGGCCCCGCTGAAGCCGGCCGCCGGCTCGCGCAGTACGTGGCCGACGTCAACACCGTGTTCACGCGCGAGACGGTGCGCAGCTTCTCCTTCGACCCCGCCGCCGACCTGCAGCTGACCGCGCCCGCCAACGCGCCGCAGTGCAGCTACAGCGGGTTGGTCAATGGCGAGGTGGTGGTGTGCGTCTCGAAATCCATCCGCGGCTACAGCCACGGCGGGCTTTCCACGAGCTGGACCTTCCCGCAGAAGGGCGTGGCCTGGAACCTGAACTGGATCGCCATCCACGACCCGCTGCGCCTGACGCGCGCCCCCACGCCGGGCGCGCCCGAGTCCACCGAGAAGGACTACCTCGCCCGCCAGCTCAAGACCCTGCTGCACGAACTGGAGCACGTGTTCGGCGCGGGCTCGGGCGAGTACTACAACAGCGTCGCGGTGACCGACACCACCGGCGTCGCGCCCGTCACCGACCTCGCGCTGGCCAGCGACAGCGACCGCTACTGGTGGAGCCGCCAGCACTGGCGGCTCGACCCGCTGCTGGGCACCGTCTTCGAGCAGCGCCGCGACCCGGCCTCCAACCGCGTCGCCACGCTGGAGATGATCCGCTTCACCGCCGGCACCAAGGCCAACATCGACACCGACTGGACCGACTGGCCCAAGCTCGGCAGTTCGAAATTCATGGCGGGCACCGCAGCCACGCAGGTGCGCGTCACCGACCGCGACACCGGCGCCGCCCTGCCCGGCGCACAGGTGTCGGTATGGCGCAACCCGGGCCCCGGCAAGCCGCTGGTGATGCTCGCGACCGGCGTGGCCGACGCCTCGGGCCGCTACCAGTTCGACTGGGACTGCGGCTTCAGCTGCTTCGCCGTAGGCAAGACCACGCTGCTGGTGAAGGCGCGCTCGGCCAACCGCGCGCCCGGCGCGACCTGGTTCACCATCTTCGATGCCTTCGAGCAGAAGGCGGTGCACGGGCAGACGATGTTCACCATCGACCTCCCTCTCGGCAGCCCCGACACCACTGCGCCCACCGTGTCGGTGGCGGCGCCGTCGATGGCCACAGTGGGGCAGCTCACCGTCATCGCGCCCGCGGTGGTCGACAACGCGAGCATCGTCGGCGTGAAGGTGGTGAGCCGCGACAGCATTCCGATCTGCACTTTCACCGCCCCGCCCTACACCTGCAGCTGGACGCCGAGTGCGCCCGGCGTGCAGACCATCCGCGTGATCGCGCTCGATGCGGCCGGCAATTCGGCCGTGGCGTCGGCTAACGTGATAGTCAACGCGCCTTCGGACATCGTGCCGCCGGCCGTGGCGCTGGCGGTGCCGCCCAGCGTGCCGGTGGGCGTGCCCGCAAGGCTCTCCGCCAACGCATCCGACAACGTGGGCGTGGCCGAGCTGAAGTTCGTCGTCGACGGCAGGACCGCCTGCACGCTGCGCGCCGCGCCGTATGTCTGCGCATGGACGCCGAAGCGCCCCGGCGCCGCGAACATCGAAGTGCGCGCCATGGACGCGGCGGGGAACATCGCCAGCACCTCCGCCAGCATGCGCATCGAGGGCCTGCGCGCCGAAGACCTCTGAAGCGGCTCAGTCCCGGTTGGTGAAGCTCGCGTTGCCCAGCCCGGTGCCGATGGTAAGCACGCCCCAGTGCCGCACGTCGCGCATGAAGGGCAGCTCGCTCAGGCCCTGCACCACCGCGTCGTTGTGCATCAGCACCAGCGTCGGGCCCGAACCCATCATCGGCATGCGGCGCCACAGCTGGCTGGGCAGGTGGAAGGCGTGGCCTTCCCAGTCGCCCGGCAGGTTCTGCGCGCCGCGCGCAATGGAGCCGTCGGGGCGGATCAGGCCCGGGCAGCCGATGCCGATGAAGGGCGCGAGCCGGATCTTCTTGCGCTCGCTGTAGAGGATCATGTCTTCGAGCATGCAGGCGATGTGATCGACCATGCCGCCGCGGTTGGGGCCTTCGTCTGCATGGCGCCACTTCTCGCGCCGCACCACCTTCGCGAGCGAGAAGTCGGGTGCCTTGCGGTGGCGCGTCTTCACGATGCCGCAGCGCACGTTGGTGCCGCCTATGTCCACGGCAAGGATCGCGTCGTGCCCCTTCAGCATGGCCGGCGGCACCAGATGCACCCAGCCGATCAGGCCGCCGTCGTCCACGTCGTGCGAGAGGCGCGCGATCTGCACGTGCACGCCCAGCTCCTCTAGGATTGCGCCGGTCTGCAGAATGGCGCGCTCGCCCACGTCGCTCTCTGGAAAGCCGCCCCCGATCACGATGCGCTGCACCTTCTTCCACGAGGGCTGGCGCATGAAGCGCTGGATGACCTGGGCCAGCTCCTGCGCGAACTCCTCGATGGCCACGTGCATCAGGTCGGTGGCTTCCGACGCCTTCTTCTCCTGCAGCACGCGGTCGAGTTCCTTCTTGCCGAGATCGCGCGAATGCGAGTTGCCCAGCGGATCCTTGCCCTTGCGGCGGCGGCGCTTGCGCCAGTGTTCGAGCAGTTCGCGGAAGGCTGTCTGGCTGGCCTGGTCGCCGACGAAGCCATCCTTGTCGCGCAGCTGGAGGCTGTAGCCGTCCACCTGCAGGCCGGGCAGTTCGCGCAGGCCGTGGACATCGGGGCCGGGGAGCGGGGCATCCTTCGCGGCCTGGGTCTTGGGGGTCTTTTTCTTCATCGCGGATCACTGTGGTCCCGAACGGCCGCCAGCCCCATCGGCACCGCACACCAAGGCGTGTAGGAGATCGACGGGTACGCGCAACGGGAGCTTGTCTATACACTGGCCCGGATGCACCTGCCCCGCAGCCTCCTGCGCGCCGCCCTGCTCTTCGCCCTCGCCTGGATTGCCCTGTGCGGCATCGCGCGGGCGGCGGACGAGACGTTGCGCGTCGGCTCCAAGCGCTTCACCGAGTCGTACATCCTCGCCGAGCTGCTGGCGCAGACGGCGGCGCCACACACGGCCACGCCACCCGTCGTGCGGCAGGGGCTGGGCAACACGGCCATCGTGTACGAGGCGCTGCGATCCGGTGCCATCGACCTCTACGCCGAGTACACCGGCACCATCGCGCTCGAGATCCTCAAGGGCGCGCCGGCAGGCACGCGCGAGGAGATGAACGCCGCGCTCGCGCCGATGGGCCTGGGCGTGGCGATACCGCTGGGTTTCAACGACGGCTATGCGCTCGCGGTGCGCGCCGCCGACGCCGACCGGCTGGGCCTGCGCACGCTGAGCGACCTCGCGAAGCACCCGGAGCTGAAGTTCGGCCTGTCGAACGAATTCATCGGCCGCGCCGACGGCTGGAAGGGCCTGGCCGGGCGCTACGGCTTCACGCAGACGCCCACCGGCCTGGACCACGGCCTGGCCTACGACGCGGTGGCCGCGAAGCAGATCGACGTGATCGACATCTACACCACCGACGCCAAGATCGACCACCTCGGCCTGCGCGTGCTGGAGGACGACAGGAAATACTTTCCGCGCTACGACGCCGTGGTGCTCTACAAGCTCGACCTGCCCAAGCGGCTGCCCAAGGCCTGGGCCGCGCTGAAGACGCTCGAAGGCAAGGTCGACGAGCACGCAATGATCGCGATGAATGCGCGCGCCGAACTGCAGGGCGTGCCCTTCGACGTGATCGCGCGCGACTTCCTGGCGAGCGCGGGCGGCAAGGACGCGAAAGCGCGGCCGAAGGAAGAACGCCGGGGCTTCACGGCCAAGCTGTTCGGCCCCGACCTGTGGAAGCTCGCGCGCCAGCACCTGCTGCTGGTGGCGCTGTCGGTGGGCATCGCCATCCTCGTCGGCGTGCCGATCGCGATCCTGGTGTTTCCGCACATGCGGCTGCGCGCGGTGGTGCTGGGTTTCGCGAGCCTGCTGCAGACCGTGCCCTCGCTAGCGCTTCTGGCCGTGCTGATCTCGATGCTGGGCGCCATCGGCGCGCTGCCGGCGCTGATCGCGCTCACGCTCTACTCGCTGCTGCCGATCATGCGCAACACGGTGACCGGCCTGGCCGAGGTGCCCAACGGCCTGCGGCTGGCCGGCACCGCGCTGGGCATGACGCCGCCGCAGAGCCTTCGCCTGGTGCTGCTGCCGCTCGCGCTGCCCACGCTGCTCGCGGGCGTGCGCACGGCCACGGCGATCGCCATCGGCACCGCGACCATCGCGGCCTTCATTGGCGCGGGCGGCTTCGGAGAACGCATCGTCACCGGCCTGGCCCTCAACGACCGCGAACTGCTGGTGGCAGGCGCACTGCCGGCGGCGGCACTGGCCCTGCTGAGCGAAGGCGTCTTCGAACTAGTCGAATACCTCATGCGCAGGCGCCGCCGGGCACCACCATCGTCGATGCCAACTTGACGCCGTCGCGAAGACGGGAGCGGACAGCCGAACGCAGAAGAAATACAAAGCTACGCGAAAGTCGCAAAAGAACCCGAACACCATTTTTTTGGTATTCCTTTCGCGCCCTCTGCGAAACCTTCTCGCCCTCTGCGTCCGGCTGCCCTCTCCCGCTCCCGATCCCCGAAGCTCAGGCCAGCGTGTAAGCCGTCTTCACCGTCGTGAAGAACTCCTGCGCATAGCGCCCCTGCTCGCGCGGACCATAGCTGGAGCCCTTGCGGCCGCCGAAAGGCACGTGGTAATCGACACCCGCCGTCGGCAGGTTGACCATCACCATGCCGGCCTGGCTGTGGCGCTTGAAGTGCGTGGCGTACTTCAGCGAGGTGGTGGCAATGCCGGCCGAGAGGCCGAACTCGGTGTCGTTGGCCGTGGCCAGTGCCTCCTCGTAGTTCTTCACGCGGATCACGCTCGCCACCGGGCCGAAGATCTCTTCCTTGTTGATGCGCATCGTGGCGGCCGATTCGCTGAAGAGGGCCGGCGACATGTAGTAGCCGTCGGTCTCCAGCTTCAGCAGTTCGCCGCCAGCCGCCAACGTGGCGCCCTCGCTCTTGCCAATGGCGACGTATTCCATGTCCTGGTCGAGCTGCGACTTCGACGAGACCGGGCCCATGTCGGTGCCCTGCGCGAGCGCGTCGCCCACCTTGATCTTCGCCATGCGTTCCTTCATGGCCTCGATGAACTTCGGATAGATGCCTTCGGTGACGATCAGCCGGCTCGACGCGGTGCAGCGCTGGCCGGTCGAGTAGAAGGCGCTCTGCACGCTGAGCTCCACGGCCTGCGCGAGGTCGGCGTCGTCGAGCACCACCTGCGGGTTCTTGCCGCCCATCTCGAGTTGCACCTTCTTGTGGTTGGTGACGCACTGCACCGCGATGTTGCGGCCCACGCCCACCGAGCCGGTGAAGCTGATCGCATGGATGCCGGGGTGGTTGACCAGCGCATTGCCGATCACGCTGCCGCGTCCCATCACCAGGTTGAACACGCCGGCCGGAATGCCCGAGCGGCTGATGATCTCCGCGATCGCCCAGGCGCAGCCCGGCACGAGGTCGGCGGGCTTGAGCACCACGCAGTTGCCGAAGGCCAGCGCAGGAGCGATCTTCCAGGCCGGAATGGCGATGGGGAAGTTCCACGGCGTGATGAGGCCCACCACGCCCACCGGCTCGCGCGTGATCTCCACGCCGATGTTCGGCCGCACCGAAGGCAGCACCTCGCCCGACAGGCGCAGGCACTCGCCCGCGAAGAACTTGAAGATGTAGCCCGCGCGCGCGGCCTCGCCGATGCCCTCGGCCTTGGTCTTGCCCTCCTCGCGCGCCAGCAGCGTGCCCAGCTCTTCCTTGCGCGCGAGGATCTCGTTGCCGATCTTGTCGAGCGCGTCGGAGCGTGCCTGCACGCTGCCCGTGGCCCAGGCCGGGAAGGCCGCCGTGGCGGCGGCCACGGCGGCATCGACGTGCGATGCATCGCCCTGCGTGTACTGGCCGATCACGTCGGACAGGTTGCTCGGATTGACGTTGGGGCTGTAGCCGGCGCCTGCACGCCATTCGCCGCCGATGAGGTTGTCGAAGTTCTGCATCTTGGGTCCTTTTTCAATACGGTTCAAAGAATCGCCAGTCATTCCGGGAATACCGCGGAACCGGCTTTGCCGGGCCGCAGGTATTACCCCCTGCAAGGGGGTTGGCGGCCACACGAAGTGGGCAAGCCTGGGGGTGATTCTCTACCTGACCAGGCAGGGCTTCTTGTTGTCGAAAGTCCACCCCGGGATCAGGTACTGCATGGCCTGTGCATCGTTGCGCGCCCCCAGGCCGTGCTTCAGGTAAAGCTGGTGCGCCTTCTCGACTGCATCCATGTCGAGTTCCACGCCCAGGCCGCCGCGCGTGGGCACCTTCACGAAGCCGTCTTCGATCTTCAGCGGGTCCTTGGTCAGATGCTGGCCGTCCTGCCAGATCCAGTGCGTGTCGATGGCCGTCACCTTGCCCGGCGCGGCCGCCGCCACGTGCGTGAACATCGCGAGCGACACGTCGAAGTGGTTGTTGGAGTGCGAGCCCCAGGTCAGGCCCCAGGCCTGGCACAGCTGCGCGACGCGCACCGAGCCTTGCAGGGTCCAGAAATGCGGGTCGGCCAGCGGGATGTCGACCGACTGCAGCGAAAGGCTGTGCACCATCTCGCGCCAGTCGGTGGCGACCATGTTGGTGGCGGTGGGCAGGCCGGTGGCGCGGCGGAACTCGGCCATCACCTCTCGGCCCGAGAACACGCCCTCGGCGCCGCACGGGTCTTCGGCATAGGCCATCACGCCGTGCAGGTCGCGGCACAGGCGAATGGCGTCCTGCAGCAGCCAGCCGCCGTTGGGGTCGAGCGTGACGCGGGCCTTGGGAAAGCGCTCGTGCAGCGCGCGGATGGCTTCGACTTCTTCCTCGCCGCGCAGCACGCCGCCCTTGAGCTTGAAGTCGGTGAAGCCGTAGCGTGCATGCGTGGCCTCGGCCAGGCGCACGATGGCCTCGGGGGTCATGGCCTCCTCGTGGCGCAGGCGGAACCAGTCGTTGTCGGCGTTCGGGTCGCTCTCGTAGGGCAGGTCGGTCTTCCTGCGGTCGCCCACGTAGAAGAGGTAGCCGAGCATCTGCACCGCGTCGCGCTGCTGGCCTTCGCCCAGCAGGGCCGCCACGGGCACTTCGAGGAACTGGCCCAGCAGGTCGAGCAGCGCGGCTTCGACGGCCGTGACCGCGTGGATGGTCACGCGCAGGTCGAAGGTCTGCAGGCCGCGCCCGCCGCTGTCGCGCCCGGCGAAGGCGCTGCGCATGCCGTTGAGAATGGCGTTGTGCCGGCCGATGGGCTGGCCGACGATGAGGTCGCGCGCGTCTTCCAGCGTCTGCCGGATCTTCTCGCCGCCGGGCACTTCGCCCACGCCGGTGTGGCCGGCGCTGTCGGTCAGGATCAGCAGATTGCGCGTGAAGAACGGGCCGTGGGCGCCGCTCAGGTTCATCAGCATGCTGTCGTGGCCCGCGACGGGGACCACGCGCATGCCGGTGACGACGGGGGCGCCTGACGGCGACGAAGTGGAATCTGAAAGCGTCATCGTTGAATCAATCCAAAACCGAGCCGGTCTTTTCGGGGAACACCGAGGAACCGGCTTTGCCGGGCCTCAGGTGTTGCCCCCGGCGAGGGGGTAGGCGAAGCGACACGAAGTGCGCGAAGCCTGGGGGAGTGCCATTAATCCGCGGTGATGTGGCGGGCTTCGATCAATGTCTTCCATCGCGTCCATTCGCGCAACTGGAAGGCGGTGAATTCCTCGGGCGTGCTGGCGACGATCTCCAGGCCCTGGTCGAGCATGCGCTTCTTCGTCTCCGGGTCCTGCATCGCCGCGATGACCGCGTCGCTCAGCTTCTTCTTCACGGCCGGCGGCAGGCCCTTGGGCGCGGCCATGCCCTGCCATGAATAGACCTCGGCGCCCTTCACGCCGGCCTCGGCCAGCGTGGGCACGTCGGGCAGCACCGGCGAGCGCTTGTCGCCCGTGACGGCGATGGCGCGCAGCTTGCCGCCACGGATGTGCGGCAGCACGGCATTGACGTTCTGGAACGAGAAGTCGACCTGGTTGCCCAGCAGGTCGTTGACCGCGGGCGCGCCGCCCTTGTAGGGAACGTGCACGCCTTCGGTCTTCGTCTGCTGCCAGAAGAGCTCGGCCGAAAGATGGTCGGACGAGCCGTTGCCCGAACTCGCGAACGAGACCTTGCCCGGCGTCTTGCGCAGCAGCGCCAGCACGTCGGCCACGGTGTGTTCGGGTCGCGCGGCGTTCGCGACGAGCACGTTGGGGGCCTGAACTGGCACGCTGATGTAGTCGAAGTCCTTGGTCGCGTCGTAGGGCACGCTCTTCTGCAGGTGCGGGGTGACGACGAAGGCGCCGAGAGAGGAGACCAGCAGCGTGTAGCCGTCGGGCGCGGCGCGCTTGACCTGGCCGGTGCCGATGGTGCCGGTGGCGCCGGGCCGGTTGTCGACGACGAAGCTGCCGCCGAGCTTGGTCTGCAGTTGCAGCGCGATGGTGCGCGCGACCATGTCGGTGGAACCGCCCGCCGGGAATGGCACGATGATGGTCACGGGCTTCTGCTGGGGCCATGCATCGGCTTGCGCCGAGGCAGGCAGCGGCAACAACGCGACCGAGGCGGCCGCGAGGGCGGCCCCGAGAAGGACTCTCTTCTTCATTCGGACTAGATCCTCACGGCCTGACGGGCCAGCAGCTTCCAGCTGCCGCCCTGCTTCTGCCAGACGCCGAGGATCTTCAGCGCCACCTTGCCGGGCTTGCCCGAATCGTTGGTGTCGGCCGTGAGCGTGTGGCGCACGATGGCGGTATTGCCGTCGACCACCTTCACGGTCTGGTCGGTGATGGCGATGGTCACGAAGTCGGACTTGCCGTCGAGCAGGTCGGCGATGAAGCTGGTCTTGGTGTCGACCTTGCCGCCCGAGTGGCCGTAGCTGAGGTCGTCGGCCACCAGCGCGCCGAGCGCGGGGCCGGTGGGGTCGATCATCGCGATGCGCAGGCGCTCGGCGGCGGCGGCCACCTCGGGCGCGGCCGACGCGGCATTGCCCGAGGGCATCACCGAGCAGGCCGAGAACAGGGCCGCCGAGGCGGCGACCAGGAAGAGCTTCTTGAGGAACATGGCGTCTTGTCTCCGTTGTTGTGATGAGGGTCGGTTCGTCCGCCGGGTGCCGGCTTACTGCGGGCCGAGCGATTCGATCAGCGCCTTGAGCTGCTCCATCTCGGCGGGCTTCAGGTCGGTGAGCGGTGCGCGCACGGGGCCGGCGTCGTGGCCGACGATCTTCGCGCCGGCCTTCACGATACTCACCGCGTAGCCCGGCACGCGGTTGCGCAGCTCGAGGTACGGCATGAAGAAGTTCTTCAGCAGGCGGTGTTGGGTCGGCAGGTCGTCGGCGGCGACGGCCTTGTAGAAGTCCATGGCGGTCTTCGGAATGAAGTTGAAGACGGCCGACGAATACACCGGCGTGCCCATCGCCTTGTAGGCGGCGGCATAGACCTCCGCGGTGGGCAGGCCGCCCAGGTAGGCGAAGCGGTCGCCCATCTTCTGGTAGATGGCGACCATGGCCTCGATGTCGCCCACGCCGTCCTTGAAGCCGACGAGGTTGGGATTGCGCTCGGCCAGCGCGGCCAGCGTGTCGGGCTTCAGGCGGCTGGTGGCGCGGTTGTAGACGATCACGCCGAACTTCACGCTCCTGCACACGGCCTCGACGTGCGCGGCCAGGCCTTCCTGGCCGGCTTCGGTGAGGTAGTGCGGCAGCAGCAGGATGCCGTGCGCGCCGGCCTTCTCGGCGGCCTGGGCGCACTGGATGGCGAAGCGCGTGGGGCCGCCGGCGCCCGCGATGATCGGCACCACGCCGCGACAGGTATCGACCGCGGTCTGGATGATGCCGGGGTACTCGTCGCCGGTCAGCGAGAAGAACTCGCCCGTGCCGCCGGCCGCGAACAGCGCGCTCGCGCCGTAGGGAGCCAGCCATTCGAGGCGCTGCTGGTAGCCCTTCTTGTTGAAGTCGCCGTTGCTGTCGAAGTCGGTCAACGGGAACGAGAGCAGGCCGGAGCCCATGATGGTCTTGAGTTCTTGCGGGTTCATCGGGAAGAGTCCAGTGAAGATTTGGGAAAGGAAAAAGATGGATGAGGCCGGTCAGTCGAGCCTGACGTTCGCCTCTTTGATGACCTGGGCCCAGCGCGCGCGCTCCTTGGCGAAGAACTGGTCCTGCTCGGGCGCGGTCATGGTCACGACCTCGGCGCCCTGGCCCGCGAGGCGGGCGCGGATGTCGGCGGTGCGGATGATGCGCACCAGCTCGCGGTTGAGCCGGCTGACGATCGCGTCGGGCACGCCGCGCGCGGCGACCATGCCCTGCCAGGTGCCCGACTCGTAGCCGGGAGCGCCCTGCTCCGCGATGGTCGGCACGCTGCCGATCAGCGGCATGCGCGTGGCCTTGGACACGGCGATCAGCTTGAGCTTGCCGGCCTGCACCTGCGGGTAGGTGGCGAGCATGCCGTTCATGAGCACCTGCGTCTGGCCCGAGACGGTGTCGAGCACGGCCTGCACGCCGCCCTTGTAGGGCACGTACTCCCACTTGGCGCCGATGCGGCGCTGCAGCTCGATGCCCGCGAGGTGCGCGGTGCTGCCGCTGGCGGTAACGGCGAAGTTGAGATCGCTTTTCTTCGAGAGCTCGACCAGCTCCTTCAGCGTGTTCGCCTGCACCGAAGGGTGCACCACCAGCAGGTGCGGCGAATAGGCCAGCATGGAAACGCTGCGCAGGTCCTTCGACGGATCGAAAGGCAGCTTGGGATAGAGCGACGGGCTGATGGCCAGCGCGCCGAGGTCGCACAGCATCAGCGTGTAGCCGTCGGCCGGCGCCTTGGCCAGCAGGTCGGCGCCGAGGTTGCCGTTGGCGCCTGCCTTGTTGTCGATGATCACCGACTGGCCCAGCGCCTCGGACAACGGCTGGCTGATGGCCCGCGCGATGATGTCGGACGAACCGCCTGGCGGGTACGGAACGATGATCCGGATCGGCTTCGAGGGCCAGTTGCCGGTGCCGCCCTGCGCACCGGCCGCGGCCTGCGCGAAGGAGCGCGCCGGCAGGCTGGCGGCCAGGGTGGTTGCCAGTGCGGCGCCGAGTGCGCCGCGTCGGGAGATGGTCATGCTGCCTCCAGTTGTTCGATGGTCGTCATGGCCTTGCGCGCGACGGGCCGCACAAGTTATCAGTCATCGTACAACTAGAGAGATGACTTGTCCAGCATGGCGGACAAGAAAAATATCAGTGAGAGGAAGCGCCGTCGGTCGACGGCACGGCCGCATCGGCGGCACCTGCCGCGGATGCATCGGCTTTCGCCTTCTGCTGCGCCGCCTCCTGCGCCATGCGCAGCCGCTCGCGGCTGTTGGTCAGGTGGATGCGCATCGCGGCGCGCGCCGACTCGGGGTCGCGCCGCGCGATGGCCGCGTAGATCTCTTCGTGCTCGCGATTGACGCGGCTCAGGTAAGGCGCCCCGCCCTCGTGCGTGCGGATGGCGCTGATGCGCGTGCGCGGAATGAGCGTGGTGCCCAGGTGCCGCATGATGTCCGCGAAGTACGGGTTGCCGGTCGACTCGGCGATCTGCAGGTGGAAGCGGAAGTCGGGCCCCACCGTGTCGCCCGCCGCCACCACGTTGCGCTCGAAGTCGTCGAGCGCCTGGCGCATGGCCACCAGCTGCTCGTCGGTGCGGCGGCTGGCGGCGAGGCCGGCCGATTCTGTCTCCAGGCTGATGCGCAGCTCCAGCACGGCCAGCACGTCCACCGACGCGGCGATCTCGCCCGGATCGAGGCGGAACACCCCGCCGGTGCGCGGCTGCAGCACGAAGGTGCCGACGCCGTGCAGCGTCTCGACCAACCCCGCGGCCTGCAGCTTCGACAGCGCCTCGCGCACCACGGTGCGGCTCACGCCGTAGGCCTGCATGATGGCCGACTCGGTCGGCAGCTTGTCGCCCGGCCGCAGCGACTGGCTGCGGATCTTCTCGCCCAGGTCTTCCACCAGCCCGTGCGCGAGGCCGCGCGCGCGCTGGCGCGGACGCCCCACGAAGGAAGAAGCCGAAGAGCCCGCCTCCGCCGGAGCGTCCGACACCAAGGGATTACCCGCAGTCGTCTGAACCATGGCCACGATGATAATCTCCAAACTAGTTGTACGACAACAGATAACTTATCACCCAACTCCCAAGCGTCGCGGGCTTGTCCGCCAGCGGCCTTCGGTTTCCACGGCACCGAAATGCAGCGCCTTTTCGACCTAGCGACCTCGACCTTGCTTCACCGGCATCGTACCGGTCGCTCCGGCGAAACCGCCGCGACGGCGGCCCCTCGGAAACCATGACTCCTGCATGCAAGGACGGCCAACCATGACAGACAACAACAAGATGAACCGCCTCCTGCTGACCGGCGCGGCCGGCGGCCTCGGCAAGGTGCTGCGCGAGCGGCTCAAGCCCTATGCGAACGTGCTGCGCCTGTCCGACATCGCCTCGCTGGCGCCGGCCACCGGCGCGAACGAGGAAACCGTGCCCTGCGATCTCTCGGACAAGGCTGCGGTGCATGCACTGGTGGAAGGCTGCGACGCCATCGTCCACCTGGGCGGCGTGTCGGTGGAGCGGCCCTTCGAGGAAATCCTCGAAGCCAACATCAAGGGCGTGTTCCACATCTACGAGGCAGCGCGCCGCCATGGCGTGAAGCGCGTGGTGTTCGCGAGCTCGAACCACGTGATCGGCTTCTACAAGCAGAGCGAGCACATCGACGCCCATGCCGCGCGCCGGCCCGACGGCTATTACGGCCTGTCGAAGTCCTTCGGCGAGGACGTGGCGCAGTTCTACTTCGACCGCTGGGGCATCGAGACGGTGAGCATCCGCATCGGCTCCTCCTTCCCCGAGCCGGCCAACCGCCGGATGATGAGCACCTGGCTGAGCTACCGCGACCTGACCGCGCTGATCGAGAAGTCGCTCTTCACCCCCGGCGTGAAGCACACGGTGGTCTACGGCATGTCGAACAATCGCGACGTGTGGTGGGACAACAGCGCCGCCGCGCACCTGGGCTTCGTGCCGCAGGACAGCTCCGAAGTGTTCCGCGACAAGGTCGAGCAGCAGCCTCCGGTGGCACCGACCGACCCCAACGCCATCTACCAGGGCGGCGCCTTCACTGCACAGGGGCCATTCGGCGATTGAGGCGATGCAAGCTGAACTCGTCCTCGACGCTCGCAACGGCACCGGCGAGAGCCCGGTGTGGCATGCCGCGCAGCAGGCGCTGTACTGGGTCGATATTCCCGCGCGCACGCTGAACCGCTGGCATGCGGGCGAAGGCCACGCGCAGTGGAAGGCCGATGAAATGATCGCCTGCATCGCGCCGCGCGCCGACGCGCCCGGCGAGTGGATCGCCGGCATGGAAAGCGGCCTCTTCTCGCTGAAGCCGCAGGCCGACGGCACGCTGGCCTGCGCGCCGCTCGCCTCCGTCGACCACGCCGCGCCCGCCATGCGCTTCAACGACGGCCGCTGCGACCGCCAGGGCCGCTTCTGGGCCGGCACCATGCTGCTGGACATGGCGGCTGGCGCACGCGTCGGCCGCCTCTACAGCTACGCCAGCGGCAGCACGAAGGCCGACCAGCGCCTCGACGACTTCATCGTGCCCAACGGCCTGGCCTTCAGCCCCGACGGCCGCACGATGTACCTCTCGGATTCGCACCCCACGGTGCAGGCCGTCTGGGCCTTCGACTACGACACCGCCACCGGCACGCCAGGCAACCGCCGCCTCTTCGTCGACATGAAGCCCCTGCCCGGCCGCCCCGACGGCGCCGCCATGGACACCGACGGCTGCTACTGGATCTGCGGCAACGACGCCGGCCTGGTGCACCGCTTCACTCCCGACGGCCGGCTCGACCGCTCGCTCGAAGTGCCGGTGAAGAAACCCGCCATGTGCGCCTTCGGCGGCGCGGGCCTCGACACCCTGTTCGTCACCTCGATCCGCCCCGGCGGCATCGACCTGTCGGACCAGCCGCTGGCCGGCGGCGTGTTCGCGCTGCGGCCCGGCGCGCAGGGCGTGCCCGAGCCGGCCTTCGGCAGCTGATTCCTTTTTTTCAACAACCACCAAACCAAACCAGAGGACGAGACAAATGAAATTCGCCAAGAAGACCCTGATCGCAATTTCCGCGTGCGCCGCAGCCGCGCTGACCACCATGGCTGCACACGCCACCGAGTTCCGTTCGGCCGACATCCACCCCGACGACTACCCCACCGTGACCGCGGTGAAGTTCATGAGCGAGCGCCTGAAGGCGCTGTCGGGCGGCAAGCACAGCATCAAGGTGTTCAACAACAGTGCACTCGGCAGCGAGAAGGACACGATCGAGCAGGCCAAGATCGGCGCGCTGCAGATGGTGCGCGTGAACATCGCGCCCATGAACAACATCTGCCCCGAGACGCAGGTGCCGACCATGCCCTTCCTGTTCCGCTCGGTCGACCACCTGCACAAGGTGCTGGACGGCCCGATCGGCGAAGAGATCCTGAAGTCGTGCGAGAAGCAGGGCTTTGTGGGCCTGGCCTACTACGACAGCGGCGCGCGCTCGATGTTCACCGCCAAGAAGCCGGTGCGCAGCTTCGCCGACATGAAAGGCCTGAAGGTGCGCGTGCAGCAGTCCGACCTGTGGGTGTCGATGCTGGAAGCCATGGGCGCCAACGCCACGCCCATGCCCATGGGCGAGGTCTACACGGGTCTGAAGACCGGCCTGATCGACGCCGCCGAGAACAACTACCCCACCTATGAAAGCGCGCGCGCCTTCGAAGTGGCCAAGTACTACAGCAAGACCGAGCACTCGATGGCGCCCGAGATGCTGCTGTTCTCCAAGCGCGTGTGGGACAAGCTCTCCGCCGAGGAGCAGGGCTGGATCCGCCAGGCCGCCAAGGAGTCGGTGCCCTACATGCGCAAGCAGTGGGAAGAGCGCGAAGTGAAGTCGCTGGCCACGGTGAAGGCCGGCGGCGCCGAGATCATCGAGGTCGACAAGGCCCCGTTCCAGGCGGCGATGAAGCCGGTGTACGACAAGTTCATCACCGACGCGAAGCTCAAGGACCTCGTGAAGCGCGTCCAGGAAACGAAATAGGGCTCGCCCCCAGGCTTGCTCACTTCGTGTAGCCGCCACCCCCTACCGGGGGCAACACCTGAGGCCCGGCAAAGCCGGTTCCTCGGTGTTTCACGAATGGGCAGCCCTCCCCACCATCTCTCGCGCTGGAAAATATGTACACCAAACTTTGCCGCACCCTCGCGCGTGCCTGCATGTGGTTGGGCATCCTCGGTCTCGTGGCGGTCATCTGCGCCGTGAGCTGGCAGGTGTTCGGCCGCTACGTGCTCAACAACACCCCCACCTGGGCCGAAAGCCTCGCGCTGCTGCTGGTGCTCTACGTCACCATGCTCGGCGTGGCCGTGGGCGTGCGCGACGCGGGCCACATCGGGCTCGAATCCTTCCTCGTCCTCGCACCCGACTGGCTGCGGCTGAAGATGGAATACCTCATCCACGCGCTGATCCTGCTGTTCGGCCTGGCCATGGCCTGGAACTGCGCCGAGCTGGCCGGTTCGGTTTGGGAATACCGGCTGCCCACGCTGTGGATCTCCGAGGGCTGGAAGTACGTGCCGGCCTCGGTCGCGGGCGTGCTGATCGTCCTCTTCTCCATCGAACACATCATCGCCCTGGCTCAAGGCCGCGAAGTGGAACCCGCCTGGGGATAACGAATGCACACCCCCAGGCTTCGCGCACTTCGTGTCGCTTCTCCAACCCCCTTGCAGGGGGCAATGCCTGCGGCCCGGCAAGGCCGGTTCCGCGGCATTCCCCGAACAGTCCATAGCGCCCCCACCACCGGCGAGGCGGCCAGATCATGACCATTCCTCTGTTGATTCTCTGCCTCTCGTTCACGCTCTTCCTCCTGCTGGGCGTGCCGGTGGCTTTCTCCATCGGCCTGTCGGCCCTGGCCACGCTGCTGTATGAAGGCCTGCCGCTGGCGGTCGGCTTCCAGCAGATGACCTCGGGCATGGGCATCTTCTCGTTCCTCGCCATCCCGTTCTTCATCTTCGCCGGCGAGCTGATGCTCTACGGCGGCATCGCGGACCGCATCGTCAACCTGGCGCGCGACCTCGTGGGCCACGTGCGCGGTGGCCTCGGCATGTCGAACGTGGTGGCCTGCACGCTGTTCGGCGGCGTCTCGGGCTCGCCCGTGGCGGACGTCTCGGCCATGGGCGCCGTGATGATCCCGATGATGAAGAAGGAGGGCTATCACGCCGACTACGCGGTCAACGTGACGACCCACGCCGCACTGGTCGGCGCGCTGATGCCGACCAGCCACAACCTCATCATCTATTCGCTGGCCGCGGGCGGAAAGGTGTCGATCGCGGCGCTGATCCTCGCGGCGCTGCTGCCGGCGGCGGTGCTCACCGTCAGCAACCTGGCGGCCGCCTACCTGGTGGCGGTCAAGCGCGGCTACCCCGCCGGCACCTTCCCGGGCTGGGCCATCGTGGCGCGCTCGTTCGCGGCGGCGCTGCCGGGCCTGTTCGTGGTGCTGCTGATCCTGGGCGGCATCCTGTCGGGCATCTTCACGGCCACCGAGTCGGCGGCGGTGGCGGTGCTCTACGCGCTGGCCCTCACGATCTTCGTGTACCGCACGCTGAAGTGGGAGCACTTCGTCAAGGCGGCCTCGAAGGCTGTGCGCACCACCGGCGTGATCCTGCTGCTGATCGGCATCTCCAGCACCTTCGGCTACCTCATCAGCCTGTACGGCGTGGCCGAGCTCACGGGCCAGATGCTGTCGCAGGTCACGAGCACGCCGTGGGTGATCTTCCTGCTGATCAACATCATCCTGTTCGTGCTGGGCACCTTCCTGGACATGGCGGCCACCATCCTGCTGTGCACGCCGATCTTCCTGCCCATCGCACAGCAGTACGGCATGACCTCGGTGCAGTTCGGCATCGTGATGCTCATCAACTGCGCGCTGGGCCTGAACACTCCCCCCGTGGGCACGACCCAGTTCGTCGGCTGCGCGATCGGCGGGGTGTCGGTGGGAACGGTGATGCGCACCATCTGGCCGTTCTACGGGGCGCTGATCTTTGCGCTGGGTGTGGTCACCTTCGTGCCCGCGTTCTCCACATGGCTTCCCAGCATGTTCATGGTGGTGAAATGACGCACACCCCCAGTCTTCGCGCACTTCGTGTCGCGCGCGCCTTCCCCCTTGCAGGGGGCAACACCTGCGGCCGGCAAGTCCGGTTCCGCGGTGTTCCACGAAAAGACCGCGTTTTTTCTGTCGTCTTCGAAGCCTGATATGTCCGAGACCGCAAGACCTCCGCTCTACATCCGCATCCACGCGGCCGACAACGTGGCCATCGTCGCCAACGACGGCGGGCTGAAGGCCGGCGCGGAGTTCGCCGACGGCCTGCGGCTGGTGGACAACGTACCCCAGGGCCACAAGGTTGCGCTGGTCGACCTCGCCGAAGGCGCTGCCATCCGCCGCTACGACGTGGTGATCGGCTACGCACAGAAGGCGCTGCCGCGCGGCAGCTGGGTGCACGAGCGCGTGATGCGGATGCCGACCGCGCCCGAGCTCGACGGCCTTCCCATCGCGACGGTCAAGCCCCCTGCCCTGCCGCCGCTGGAGGGCTACACCTTCGAGGGCTACCGCAACGCCGACGGCTCGGTGGGCACGCGCAACATACTGGCCATCACGCAGACGGTGCAGTGCGTGGCCGGCGTCACCGAGTTCGCGGTGCAGCGCATCAAGGCCGAGCTGCTGCCGAAGTACCCCAACGTCGACGACGTGGTGGCGCTGGAGCACACCTACGGCTGCGGCGTGGCCATCGACGCACCCGACGCCGTCGTGCCCATCCGCACGCTGCGCAACATCAGCCTCAACCCCAACTTCGGCGGCGAGGTGATGGTGGTGAGCCTGGGCTGCGAGAAGCTGCAGCCCGAGCGGCTGCTGCCGCCGGGCAGCATTCCCATCGCCGACCAGCGTGCCGGCACCACGCCCGATACCGCGCTCGACGTGGTCTGCCTGCAGGACGACGCGCACGTCGGCTTCATGTCGATGATCGATTCGGTCATGCGCCAGGCCGAGGAGCACCTCGCCCGGCTCAACGCACGCAGGCGCGAGACCGTGCCCGCCAGCGAACTGGTGGTGGGCGTGCAGTGCGGCGGCAGCGATGCCTTCTCGGGCGTCACCGCCAACCCGGCGGTGGGCTTCTGCACCGACCTGCTGGTGCGCGCGGGCGCCACTGTGATGTTCTCCGAGACCACCGAGGTGCGCGACGGCATCGACCAGCTCACCTCGCGCGCGTCCACGCCCGAGGTGGCCGAAGCCATGATCCGCGAGATGGCCTGGTACGACGCCTACCTGAAGAAGGGCATGGTCGACCGCAGCGCCAACACCACGCCGGGCAACAAGAAGGGCGGGCTCTCCAACATCGTCGAGAAGGCGATGGGCTCCATCGTCAAGTCGGGCTCGGCGCCCATCACCGGCGTGCTCGCGCCCGGCGAGAAGGCGGCGCACAAGGGCCTGATCTACACGGCCACACCCGCCAGCGACTTCATCTGCGGCACGCTGCAGCTGGCCGCCGGCATCAACCTGCACGTGTTCACCACCGGCCGCGGCACGCCCTACGGACTGGCCGAGGTGCCGGTGATCAAGGTCGCCACGCGCAGCGACCTCGCGCGCCGCTGGCACGACCTGATGGACGTGAACGCGGGCCGCATCGCCGACGGCGAGGCCACCATCGAGGACATCGGCTGGGAAATGTTCCGCCTGATGCTCGACGTGGCCAGCGGACGGAAGAAGACCTGGGCCGAGCACTGGAAGCTGCACAACGCGCTGGTGCTTTTCAACCCCGCGCCCGTGACCTGAGCAAGGCGCTGCGCGACGCGCGGGTTCACGTCTTTCTGATTTCCTTTCTAAGACCTGTCTCTTCATCAACGGAGCCCCTCATGGAAGACCTCAAGGACAAGACAGCCCTCGTCACCGGCGCCAGCACCGGCATCGGCGCGGCGGTGGCCATCGCCTTCGCCGCGCGCGGCATGCGCGTGGCGGTGCACTACAACAGCTCCGCCGACGCGGCGAACAAGGTGGTCGACACCATCCGCGCGGCCGGCGGCACCGCCTTCGCGCTGCAGGCCGACGTGCGCGACACGGGCGCGATCCGCGAGTGCGTGAAGCAGGCCTCGTCGCAGTTCGGCGGCCGCATCGACGTGCTGGTGAACAACGCGGGCAGCCTGGTCAAGCGCGTGCCCATCGCCGAGTTCGACGATGCACTCTTCGACGAAGTGCTGCACATCAATGCGCGCTCGGTGCTCGCTTTCTGCCGCGAGGTGGTTCCGCTGATGCGCAAGAGCGGCGGCGGCAACATCATCAACGTGACCTCTGTCGCGGCACGCACCGGCGGCGGGCCTTCGGCCTATCTGTACGCAGGCTCGAAGGGCTTCGTGAGCACGGCGACGCACGGGCTGGCGAAGGAGCTGGTGGGCGACCGCATCCGCGTGAACGCGGTGGCGCCGGGCGTCATCCAGACGCCCTTCCAGGACCGCTTCTCCACCCCCGCGATGCTGGAGAACTTCCGCGCCGGCATTCCGATGGGCCGCATCGGCACGCCGGATGAATGCGTGGGCGCATTCCTCTACCTCGCATCGGAACAACTCTCGGGCTACGTCACCGGGCAGGTGATCGAGGTGAACGGCGGGCAGTACATGCCCTGACGCGCACCCACCCTTTCAACACTTCAACGCTCAACCACAACAACGGAGACAAGGATCATGAAACGCAAGCAGTTCATTCGCGGCATCGCCGCCCTCTCGGCCACTGCCGCCCTCTCGCTCGGGCTGGCGGCACCGGCCGCCGCACAGGCCGATTTTCCGAACCGCACCATCGAACTGCTCGTGCCCTACCAGCCCGGCGGCGGCACCGACGGCCTGGCGCGTGCATTCTCGGAAGCGAGCCGCAAGCACATCTCGCAGAGCATCGTGATCGTCAACCGTCCCGGCGCGGGGGGCGCCATCGGCTGGACCGAGGTGATCAATTCCAAGCCCGACGGCTACAAGCTCGCCGTGCTCACGGTCGAGCTGCTGACGCTGCCGCACCTGGGGCTGGCCAAGTTCAACTACGACGACTTCCAGCCGATCGCTCAGCTCAACGCCGATCCGGCCGCGATCACGGTGAAGGCCGACGCGCCGTGGAACACCATCGAGGAGTTCCTGGCCGCCGCGAAGAAATCGCCGGAGAGCGTGCGCGTGGGCAACTCGGGCAACGGCTCGATCTGGCACCTTGCCGCCGCCGCGCTGGAAGACAAGACCGGCGCCAAGTTCGGCCACATCCCGTTCCAGGGCGCTGCACCCGCGGTGCTGGCGCTGCTGGGCGGCCACATCGAGGCCGTGGCGGTGAGCCCGGCCGAGGTGACGACGCACGTGCAGGGCGGCAAGCTCAAGGTGCTGATGGTGATGGCCGACAAGCGCGTGAAGGGCTTCGAGAAGGTACCCACAGCCAAGGAGCGCGGCATCGACCTGTCGATCGGCACCTGGCGCGGCCTGGGCGCGCCGAAGAACACGCCGCCCGAAGTGATGGCGAAGCTGCGCGAGATCACCGCGAAGACCGCCGCCGAACCGCTGATGCACGAGGTGATGGACAAGCAGAACCTGGGCTATGTCTACACCGACGGCGCGGTGTTCAAGGAAACGCTGGCGAAGGACAACGTGTACTTCAAGCAGCTCATCACCAAACTCAACATCAAGCCCTGAGCCCCGGCCATGAAGAAGACGACCATCGCATCGCTGCTGTGGCTGGCCGCGGCGGTACCCGCATCGGCCGCCACCTGGGTCTACGTGTCGAACGCCGACAGCCAGGAAATCTCGGTGCTCGAGCTCGACAGGAGCCAGGGAGCGCTCAAGCCGGTGCAGACGCTGAACGTGGGCGGCACGGTGATGCCGATGGTGGTGAGCCGCGACAAGCGCGTGCTGTACGCCGCGCTGCGCTCGCAGCCGTTTCGCGTGACCGCGCTGTCGATCGACGGCGCCAGCGGCAGGCTGCGGAAGCTGGGCGAGGCGCCACTGGCCGACAGCATGGCCAACATCGACCTCGACGCGAGCGGCAAGTGGCTGTTCGCGGCCTCCTACCAGGGCGGCAAGATCACGGTCAACGCCGTGGGCAAGGACGGCGCGGTGGGGCCGATCAACCAGCTGATCCAGACGGCGCCCAACGCGCACGCCATCCACGCCGACGCGAGCAACCGCTTCGTGCTCGCCACCAGCCTGGGCGGCGACAACGTGTCGAGCTGGCGCTTCGACGCGGAGAAAGGCCTGCTCTCGCCCAACGATCCGCCGCTGACCACCACCGCCGCGAAGTCGGGCCCGCGCCACTTCGTGTGGGACAAGGCGCAGCGTCACGTCTACCTGCTGGACGAGCTCGACGCCGCGCTGCACGTGTTCGCCTGGGACGCCGCGCGCGGCACGCTCAGGCTCGAACAGAGCACCACCACCCTGCCCGCCGGTTTCACCGGCAAGCCCTGGGCCGCCGACCTGCACCTGACGCCGGACGGGCGCTTCCTCTACGCGTCGGAGCGCACCTCGAGCACGCTCTCGACATTCAAGGTCGACGCCGCTACGGGGCAGCTGCAGCCGCTGGGCCAGACGCCGACCGAGAAGGGGCCGCGCGGCTTCGCCATCGATTCCACCGGCCGCTACCTGATCGCGGCGGGACAGGAATCGAACGGCATCTCCCTCTACGCCATCGACGCCGACACCGGCGCGCTGGGCACGCCCCAGCACCTGGAGGTGGGCAAGAACCCGAACTGGATCGAGATCGTCGACCTGCCCTGAAGGGCAGCCGGCGCCAACTGACAACCCAAGGAGACTTCGCATGCAACGCCGCACACTCATCCGCACCGCCCTCGCCTCTTCGGTCGCCGCCGCGCTTCCGGCGGCATTCGCCCAGGGCAGCAGCAACTGGCCCACGGGCAAGCCGATCACCTACCTCGTGCCCTTTCCGGCGGGCGGCACCACCGACGTGCTGGGCCGGCTGATAGGACAGAAGCTGGGCCCCGCGCTGGGCACCACGGTGATCATCGACAACAAGGGCGGCGCCGGCGGCAGCGTGGGCTCCGAGATCGGCTCGCGCGCCGCGCCCGACGGCTTCACGCTGGTGGGCGGCACGATCAGCTCGCACGCGATCAACGTGAGCCTGTACCCCAAGCTCGGCTACGACCCGCAGAAGTCGTTCGCGCCGGTGACGCTGATCGGCACCAACCCGGTGGTGCTGGTGGTGAACCAGGCGAGCCCCTACAAGACGCTGAAGGACGTGATCGCCGCGAGCAAGGGCAAGGCGGGCGGGCTCTCGTCGGCATCGGCCGGCACGGGCACCTCGCAGCACCTGGCGCTGGAACTGCTGGCCTACAAGTCGGGCGTGAAGTTCACGCACATCCCGTACAAGGGCAGCGGCCCGGCGATCCAGGACGTGATCGGCGGGCAGGTCGACATGATGTTCGACACCACGGTGGTGGCCGGCCCGCACATCCAGAGCGGCAAGCTGCGCGCGATCGCGGTCACCTCGTCGAAGCGGCTGGCCTCGATGCCCGACGTGCCGACGGTGGCCGAGTCGGGCGTGCCGGGCCTGCAGGACTTCGAGGTGGTGTCGTGGCAGGCGATCTTCGTGCCCGCGCACACGCCCGCGCCGGTGGTCGACCGGCTGCACACCGAGATCCGCAAGATCCTCGCGACGCCGGAGATGCAGGACAAGCTCAAGGGCTTCGGCATGGAGCCGGCCGACCTGAGCACGGTGCAGATCGCGGCCTTCCAAAAGGCCGAGGTGGAGAAGTGGGCGCAGGTGATCAAGGCGGCGGGGATCAAGCCCGACTGATCCGGCGCGATCGGCGGGGTTGGCCGGAAGAACCAAGGGAAGCTTCCTACGTCCCGGGCGAAAAGCCCTTTATAGAATGCCCCTCCGATCCGCTTTCCAGATCATTCCCACGTGTCCGACCGCTCCGCCGTACTGCCCCAATACCTGTTTCCCAAGCAGGCCCTGACCAATTTCGCCGGCTGGGTCGCGGGCAAGGAACGGGGCGCCGTGACGACGTGGATCATCCGGCGCTTCGTGGCCAAGTACGGCGTGGACATGGGCGAGGCGCTCGAGTCGGACATCAGCCACTACAAGAGCTTCAACCAGTTCTTCACGCGCGAGCTCAAGCCCGGCGCCCGGCCCATCGCCCAGGCCGACCTGATCTGCCCCGTGGACGGCGCGATCAGCCAGTTCGGAGCGATCGAAGGCGACCAGATATTCCAGGCCAAGGGCCACAACTACACGACCACCGCACTGGTGGGCGGCGACGCCACCCTGGCCGCGAAGTTCGCGCACGGCAGCTTCGCCACGCTCTACCTGAGCCCGAGGGACTACCACCGCATCCACATGCCCTGCGACGGGCGGCTGGTGCGCATGATCCACGTGCCGGGCGACCTGTTCTCGGTGAACCCGACGACGGCGCGCGGCGTGCCCGGCCTCTTCGCGCGCAACGAGCGCGTGGTGTGCGTCTTCGAATCGGCGCGCGGGCCCTTCGTGCTGGTGCTGGTGGGTGCCACCATCGTCGGCAGCATGGCCACCGTGTGGCATGGCGTGGTCAATCCGCCGCGCGTGGGGGAGCTGCGCGAGTGGCACTACACCGACCAGCAGATCGACATCCGCAAGGGCGACGAGATGGGCCGGTTCTTGCTGGGCTCCACCGTCGTCATGCTCTTCCCGGCGCCCGCGCTGGCTTTCAACCCGCAGTGGTCGCCCGGCCGCGCGATCCGGTTGGGCGAAGCCATGGCCGAATACACCAATTTGTGAGGCTTTGTCTCACAAGCCGCATCCAGCTTGCCTTGACAGCTACAAAACTAGTAGCATCCTCATCGATTGCGCTATAGTCGCCGCCCAACGAGACGGTTCATAACCAACCACAAGAACGCGAGGCATCGCCCTGCCCCCGCAGGTCGACGGCCCGCCCAGCTTCGAGGAGATGATGTCGATGAGTACCAAGGAAAACGCAGCCATCAGCCAGCTGCTCGCCCTGCTCGAAGCCCGTTATGCGCTGCGCGTGCTCTGGGCCCTGCGCGACGGCCATGCGCAGACCTTCCGCCTGCTGCAGGACAGCGTCGGCGGCATCACTCCCAACACGCTCAACACCCGCATCAAGGAACTGCGCGAGGCCGGCCTCGTGGGCCATGGCAGCGACGGCTACAGCCTCACGCTCAGCGGGCAGGACCTGCTCAAGCGCCTGTCCGACCTGCAGGCCTTCGCCGGCAAATGGCAGCTCGGCCAGCAGAAGAAGGCTGCGGCAACTGCGCCTGCTGCGCCGGCCGCAACCGCCTCCGCCGCTCCCGCCATGGCTCCCGCTGCGCCCCCGGCAGCGCCCTCCCCCGAACCTCCTCCGGCGCCTGCGCCTACACCCGCGCCGTCCGGCGACGACAGCAGCCACGGCTGACGGACGGCGGGGCTGCCCGCCGGGCCTCGGTAAACTCCGCGCCTTCGATCCACGGATCTCACATCGACGCAAGGAGCGTTTCCCATGCCCACCACTCCCTCCGGCCTGCAATACGAAGACACCGAAGTCGGCACCGGCGCCGAAGCCAAGGCCGGCCAGCACGTGCACGTGCACTACACCGGCTGGCTCTACAACGACGGCGTGCAAGGCGCCAAGTTCGACTCCAGCCGCGACCGCAACGACCCCTTCGCGTTCTCGCTGGGCGCGGGCCAGGTCATCAAGGGCTGGGACGAAGGCGTGGCCGGCATGAAGATCGGCGGCAAGCGCACGCTGATCATTCCCGCATCGCTGGGCTATGGCGCGCGCGGCGCGGGCGGCGTGATCCCCCCGAACGCCACCCTGAAGTTCGACGTCGAACTGCTCGACGCCCACTGAGCATCCCAGCTGACGGCTCCAAGGCCCGGTTTCGGGCCTTTTTCGTGTCTCGGAGGTCGTTTCGACCCCATTTTTTCGCTTGAAATGCCTTCGGCCAGCCCCATGTGGCTGGCTATCGTTTGTTTTCCGGCACGTGCCGGTTCTTTGAAAAATGTCTGACCCGCAACAATCCGCACAGAATTCTCAAATGCTGCAAGGCGAGCCCAGCCCCGAAGAACTGGAGGCAGCGCAAGCCGCCAACGAAGCCGAGGCGCTCGATGCCCTGGCCGTCGCCCAGGGCGAGCTCGCCGCGCTGCAGACCAAGAATGCCGAGCTTGCCGATCAGTACCTGCGCGCCCAGGCGGACGTGCAGAACGCCCGCCGCCGCGCGGACGAGGAAGTCAGCAAGGCCCGCAAGTTCGCCGTCGAGGCTTTCGCCGAAAGCCTGCTGCCGGTGACCGACAGCCTGGAAGCCGGCCTGGCCGTCAAGGACGCCACGCCCGAGCAGATTCGCGAAGGCGCCGAAGCCACGCTGCGCCAGCTCAAGAGCGCGCTCGAACGCAACAAGGTGATCGAAGTGGCCCCCGCGCCCGGCACGAAGTTCGACCCGCACCAGCACCAGGCCATCTCGATGGTCCCCGCCGACCAGGAACCCAACACCGTGGTCACCGTGCTGCAGAAGGGCTACACCATCAACGACCGCGTGCTGCGCCCGGCGCTGGTCACGGTCAGCGCCCCGAAGTGACCCGCCGTTCGGCGACGCACAAGATTCCCACAGGAAATCCCCGCTTCATGCCTTGAATCGCGACGGGTTATCCACAAGTTCATAACAACATATTTTTCAGGCTTTCAGGAGTAAGAACATGGCAAAGATCATCGGCATCGACCTCGGCACCACCAACTCGTGCGTGTCGATCATGGAAGGCAACACCACGCGTGTGATCGAGAACTCGGAAGGTGCACGCACCACGCCGTCGATCGTCGCGTACCAGGAAGACGGTGAAGTGCTGGTCGGTGCCTCGGCCAAGCGCCAGGCCGTGACCAACCCCAAGAACACGCTGTACGCGATCAAGCGCCTGATCGGGCGCAAGTTCGAGGAAAAGGAAGTCCAGAAGGACATCGACCTGATGCCCTACACCATCGCCAAGGCCGACAACGGCGACGCATGGGTGGAAGTGCGCGGCAAGAAGATCGCCCCGCAGCAGGTCAGCGCCGACATCCTGCGCAAGATGAAGAAGACCGCCGAAGACTACCTCGGCGAGACCGTCAGCGAAGCCGTGATCACGGTGCCCGCCTACTTCAACGACGCCCAGCGCCAGGCCACCAAGGACGCCGGCCGCATCGCGGGCCTCGACGTCAAGCGCATCATCAACGAACCCACCGCCGCTGCCCTGGCCTTCGGCCTGGACAAGCAGGACAAGGCCGACCGCAAGATCGCCGTGTACGACCTCGGCGGCGGTACCTTCGACGTGTCGATCATCGAGATCGCGGACGTCGACGGCGAGAAGCAGTTCGAAGTGCTTTCGACCAACGGCGACACCTTCCTGGGCGGCGAAGACTTCGACCAGCGCATCATCGACTACATCATCGGCGAGTTCAAAAAGGAACAGGGCGTCGACCTGAGCAAGGACGTGCTGGCACTGCAGCGCCTGAAGGAAGCCGCTGAAAAGGCCAAGATCGAGCTGTCGAACAGCGCGCAGACCGACATCAACCTGCCGTACATCACGGCCGATGCATCGGGTCCGAAGCACCTGAACATCAAGCTGACCCGCGCCAAGCTGGAGAGCCTGGTCGACGAGCTGATCGAGCGCACCATCGCTCCCTGCCGCCTGGCCATCAAGGACGCCGGCATCAGCGTGGGCGACATCAACGACGTGATCCTGGTCGGCGGCATGACCCGCATGCCCAAGGTGCAGGAGAAGGTGAAGGCCTTCTTCGGCAAGGAACCGCGCAAGGACGTGAACCCCGACGAGGCCGTGGCCGTCGGCGCCGCCATCCAGGGCCAGGTGCTCTCGGGCGACCGCAAGGACGTGCTGCTGCTGGACGTGACCCCGCTGTCGCTGGGCATCGAGACCATGGGCGGCGTCATGACCAAGATGATCGCCAAGAACACCACGATCCCGACGAAGTTCGCGCAGACCTTCTCGACCGCAGAGGACAACCAGCCGGCGGTGACCATCAAGGTGTTCCAGGGTGAACGCGACATCGCCGCAGGCAACAAGCTGCTGGGCGAATTCAATCTGGAAGGCATTCCGCCGGCATCGCGCGGCACGCCGCAGATCGAGGTGAGCTTCGACATCGACGCCAACGGCATCCTGCACGTCGGCGCCAAGGACAAGGGCACCGGCAAGGAAAACAAGATCACCATCAAGGCGAGCTCGGGCCTGTCGGAAGACGAGATCCAGAAGATGGTGAAGGATGCCGAGCTGAACGCCGCCGACGACAAGAAGAAGCTCGAGATCGTTCAGGCGCGCAACCAGGGCGAAGCGATGGTGCACAGCGTGAAGAAGTCGCTGGGCGAACACGGCGCCAGCCTCGAAGCCGCCGAGAAGGAAGCGATCGAGACCGCGATCAAGAACCTGGAAGAAGCCCTCAAGGGCGAGGACAAGGCCGCGATCGAGGAAAAGACGAACGCGCTGATGACCGCAAGCCAGAAGCTCGGCGAGAAGATGTATGCCGAATCGCAGGCCGCGGCCGGCGCGTCGGCAGCAGCCGGCGCGGCTGGCGCGGAAGCTGCATCGCACGCACAGGCTGACGACAACGTGGTCGACGCCGAAGTGAAGGAAGTCAAGAAGGGCTGATCTCCAGCCCGCCGACCAAGGCTGGAACACCTGAAAGGGTGCTCCAGCCTTTCTCGCTTCAAGTCACCCGAGTTCCCGCTGCTTCCCTGATCTCCCGATCGACCTGCCATGGCCACCAAACGCGACTACTACGAAACCCTCGGCGTCCCCAAGAACGCCAGCGAAGAAGAAATCAAGAAGGCTTATCGCAAGCTCGCGATGAAGCACCACCCGGACCGCAATCACGGCGACACCGCGAAGGAGGCCGAGGCCAAGTTCAAGGAGGTCAAGGAAGCCTACGAAATGCTGTCCGACGGCCAGAAGCGCGCGGCCTACGACCAGTACGGCCATGCCGGCGTCGACCCGAACATGCGCGGCCCGGGCGCGGAAGGCTTCGGGGGCTTCGCTGAAGCCTTCGGCGACATCTTCGGCGACGTGTTCGGCGGCGGGCGCCGTGGCGGCGGCCGGCAGGTCTTCCGCGGCAGCGACCTGAGCTACGCGATGGAGATCACGCTCGAGGAAGCAGCCGAGGGCAAGACCACCGAGATCCGCATTCCCACCTGGGACGAATGCGAGACCTGCCACGGCTCGGGCGCGAAACCCGGCACCAAGCCCATCACCTGCACCACCTGCCACGGCGCGGGCGCGGTGCAGATGCGCCAGGGCTTCTTCAGCGTGCAGCAGACCTGCCCCACCTGCCACGGCAGCGGCAAGATCATTCCCGAGCCCTGCACCGCGTGCCATGGCCAGGGCAAGATCAAGCGCAACAAGACGCTCGAAGTGAAGATCCGCGCCGGCATCGACGACGGCCAGCGCATGCGCGTGACCGGCAGCGGCGAGCCCGGCGTCAACGGCGGCCCTCCGGGCGACCTGTACATCGAGATCCGCCTGAAGAAGCACGACATCTTCGAGCGCGACGGCGACAACCTGCACTGCGTGGTGCCGGTGAGCGTGACCACGGCCGCGCTCGGCGGCGAGATCAACGTGCCCACACTGAAGGGCGCGGCGGCCATCGACATTCCCGAAGGCACGCAGAGCGGCAAGCAGTTCCGCCTGCGCGGCAAGGGCATCAAGGGCGTGAACTCAAGCTACCCGGGCGACCTGTACTGCCACGTGCGTGTGGAGACGCCGGTGAAGCTCACCGAGTACCAGCGCAAGCTGCTGAAGGACCTCGACGATTCGCTCAAGAAGGGTGGAGAGAAGCACAGCCCCACCGACAAGGGCTGGTTCGACAAGGCGAAGGAATTCTTCAGCTGATCGTCCTGCACCCGCCGGACCTGCCGCTGCGCAGGAGACCGGCGTTGTGCTCACGGCCGGCCGCAATGGCCGGTTCGAGATGTGGAGTCCCGTTGCGAGGCGGGGCCCCATCACTTCATGGCTTCAATGCGAACCGGGGTGCCTCGCCGCCTCGCTGCAGATGGGGTGGCTGGAAAGCAGCCTCCCCCATCGGCCACTTCATCCCCGAAGCAAATCCGGCCTCATTGACCGGCGCACCAGCCTCTAGGGCTCTAGCGCACCGAGGCGGTGCATCCGCACCAGGAGGATCAGGCCGACCCTGTCCCGGGCGCGATACCGACACCGACTCACGCGAGTCACCTATCCGAAGGTGGCTCAGGGTTTGCTTTTATATTTTTTTGGGTTGAGCAATAAACCGAACGGCAGATCGCGCGTTATTGCGACAGGAACGCCTGTTTTTTGAGCCTCGAAGCTCAATAGGCGATTTTTTCCCGGAGAAAAGGCAAAAACGGACGATGGCCATTCGGCATAGGTGTTTTCACCCGGAGAGAATCAAGAAAGCGAGCCTTTGAATTTACCTGAAATCTGGAAATTTGTTCCTTGCTTTTTGTGGAACTTTACTTGGCGTCGTGGTTCTGAATTAACAAATGATTTGCCGGGTTCAATCTTTGCTTTATGCTGATTGTTAGCAGATTGTTGTAAGGGAGTTTTCCACGGCATGCAGCCATGGGCAGGCACACCTTTAAATGTTGCGCAAGGCCTTTGCTGCACGCCATCGGGCCAAAAGCCCACCGACCTGAAGGAGGCGTGACCATGGATGTGATCAGCAACTTTGCCGCCCGCTACGAGCGCACCCGCGAGGAAGTCATCTCGCTGCAGGATTACCTGGACACCTGCAAGCGTGATCCCATGGCGTACGCCACTGCCTCCGAGCGCATGCTCAAGGCCATCGGCGAGCCCCAGCTGGTCGACACCCGCAACGACCCCCGCCTTTCGCGCATCTTCGCGAACAAGGTCATCAAGATCTATCCGGCATTCAAGGAGTTCTATGGCATGGAAGACGCCATAGAACAAGTGGTGTCCTATTTCCGCCACGCCGCGCAGGGGCTGGAAGAAAAGAAGCAAATCCTTTACCTGCTGGGCCCGGTGGGCGGCGGCAAGAGCTCCATCGCGGAGCGCCTGAAGCAGCTCATGGAGCACGTGCCCTTCTATGCCATCCAGGGCTCGCCGGTGAACGAATCGCCGCTGGGCCTCTTCAGCGCGGTCGAGGACGGCGAGATCCTTGAAAAGGAATACGGCATCCCGAGCCGCTACCTGAATCGAATTCTCTCTCCCTGGGCCGTCAAGCGGCTCGAGGAGTACGGCGGCGACATCCGCCAGTTCAAGGTGGTCAAGCGCTTTCCCTCGGTGCTGCGGCAGATCGCGGTCGCCAAGACCGAGCCCGGTGACGAGAACAACCAGGACATCTCCTCGCTGGTCGGCAAGGTCGACATCCGCAAGCTCGAGACCTTCGCCCAGGACGACCCCGACGCCTACTCCTACTCCGGTGGCCTGTGCCTGGCCAACCAGGGCCTGCTGGAGTTCGTGGAAATGTTCAAGGCGCCCATCAAGGTGCTGCACCCGCTGTTGACGGCCACCCAGGAAGGCAACTTCAAGGGCACCGAAGGCTTCGGCGCCATACCCTTCGACGGCATCGTGCTCGCACACAGCAACGAGAGCGAGTGGAAGGCTTTCCGGAACAACAAGAACAACGAGGCTTTCCTCGACCGGATCTACATCGTCAAGGTGCCCTACTGCCTGAGGGCCTCGGAAGAGATCAAGATCTACGAGAAACTGGTGCGCAACTCCTCGCTCGCCAACGCTCCCTGCGCCCCCGGAACGCTGCGCATGATGGCCCAGCTCTCGGTGCTCACCCGCCTGAAGGAGCCGGAGAACTCCAGCACCTTCAGCAAGATGCAGGTGTACGACGGCGAGAACCTCAAGGACACCGACCCCAAGGCCAAGTCGATCCAGGAGTACCGCGACTACGCGGGCGTCGACGAAGGCATGAGCGGCGTCTCCACGCGCTTCGCCTTCAAGATCATCTCCAAGGTCTTCAACTTCGACAGCTCCGAGGTGGCCGCCAACCCGGTGCACCTGATGTACGTGCTCGAGCAGCAGATCGAGCGCGAGCAGTTCCCGCCGGAAGTCGAGCAGAAGTACATCAGCTACATCAAGGAGCTTCTGGCGCCGCGCTATGCGGAGTTCATCGGCAAGGAGATCCAGACCGCCTACCTCGAGAGCTACAGCGAGTACGGCCAGAACATCTTCGACCGCTACGTCACCTACGCCGACTACTGGATCCAGGACCAGGAGTTCCGCGACGTGGACACCGGCGAAGTCTTCGACCGCGCCTCGCTCAACGCCGAACTCGAGAAGATCGAGCGGCCCGCGGGCATCGGCAACCCGAAGGACTTCCGCAACGAGATCGTCAACTTCGTCCTGCGCGCGCGGGCCGGCAACGCGGGGCGCAACCCGGCGTGGACCAGCTACGAGAAGCTGCGCTCGGTGATCGAGAAAAAGATGTTCTCCAACACCGAAGAGCTGCTGCCGGTGATCAGCTTCAACACCAAGAGCAGCGCCGACGAGCAGAAGAAGCACGAGGACTTCGTGACCCGCATGGTCGAGAAGGGCTATACGGCCAAGCAGGTGCGCCTGCTGTGCGAGTGGTATCTGCGGGTGCGTAAAAGCTCATAGAAAAACGGCCCTTCCGATCGTTCTCTCTTTGCAAGGAGCGTTGACAACATCGTGGCCATCCTGCAGCAGATCATCGACCGCCGCCTGTCGGGCAAGAACAAGTCCATTGGCAACCGCGAGCGCTTCCTCAGGCGCTACAAGGGGCAGATCCAGGAAGCGGTGAGGCGCGCCGTCAGCGGCCGCAACATCCGCGAACTGGAGCAGGGCGAAGATGTGACGCTGCCGCGCCACGACGTGTCGGAGCCCGTGTTCGGCCACGCCCGCGGCGGCGACCGCGAGTACGTGCACCCCGGCAATCAGGAGTACCTGAAGGGCGACCGCATCAAGCGGCCTGAAGGCGGCGGCGGAGGCGGCTCCGGCAGCGGAGAGGCCAGCGACAGCGGCGAAGGCGAGGACGACTTCGTCTTCCGCCTCACGCGCGAGGAGTTCATGCGCGTCTTCTTCGACGACCTCGCGCTGCCACACCTCATCCGCACGCAGATCGCCGACGTGCCCGAGTGGAAGAGCCACCGCGCCGGCTTCACCAGCGACGGCTCGCCCAACAACCTGCACGTGGTGCGCTCGATGCGCGGCGCCCTCGCCCGCCGCATCGCGCTGGGCGGCGAGCCGCGCAAGGAGCTCAAGCGGCTGGAGGCGCACCTCGAAAGCCTGCGCAAGCATCCGCAGGTCGAGCAGCCCTTCATCCAGAAGGAAATCCGCGAGACGGAAGAGCGCATCGCCGAAGTGCGCCGCACCATGCGGCACGTGCCCTACATCGACCCCATCGACCTGCGCTACCGCAACCGCGTGAAGACACCGGTGCCCAGCGCCAAGGCCGTGATGTTCTGCCTGATGGACGTGTCGGGCTCGATGGACGAGGCGCGCAAGGACATGGCCAAGCGCTTCTTCATGCTGCTGTACATGTTCCTCACGCGGCACTACGAGAAGATCGACCTGGTCTTCCTGCGCCACCACACGCAGGCGCAGGAAGTGAGCGAGGAAGAGTTCTTCCACGCCACCGAGACCGGCGGCACGGTGGTGTCCAGCGCGCTGGTGCTGATGGACGAGATCATCAAGGCGCGCTACCCCAGCGGCGAATGGAACGTGTACGGCGCGCAGGCCAGCGACGGCGACAACTGGCACCAGGACAGCGGCCGCTGCCGCGAGCTGCTGGTCGAGAACATCCTGCCGGTCGTGCGCTACTACGCCTACGTGCAGGTGGCCGAGACCGAGCAGAACCTGTGGCAGGAATACCAGCAGCTCGAAGGCGTGGAGCCCAACTTCGCGATGCGCAAGGTGTCCGACGCTCAAGATATCTACCCGGTCTTCCGCGACCTGTTCAAGAAGGAAGGGGTCACGTCATGAACACCGCCATCACCGCCCCTCCTCCGGCCACCAGCCTCCCTCGACTGGACCGCCTGCCCAGCCCTTCGGACTGGACCTTCGAACTCATCGAGACCTACCACTCGGAGATCGCCAAGACGGCCCGGGGCTACGGCCTGGACGTGTACGCGAACCAGCTCGAAGTCATCACGGCCGAGCAGATGATGGACGCCTACGCGAGCGTGGGCATGCCCATGATCTACCGGCACTGGTCGTACGGAAAGCAGTTCATCTCGACCGAGAAGAACTACAAGCGCGGCCATATGGGGCTGGCCTACGAGATCGTCATCAACTCCGACCCCTGCATCGCCTACCTGATGGAGGAGAACACCATGGCCATGCAGGCCCTGGTGATCGCGCATGCGGCCTACGGGCACAACAGCTTCTTCAAGGGCAACTACCTGTTCCGGATGTGGACCGACGCCTCGTCCATCATCGACTACCTGGTGTACGCGCGGCACTACATCGCCGAGTGCGAGGAGCGCCAGGGCCTGGACGCGGTGGAAGAGCTGCTCGACTCCTGCCATGCGTTGATGAACTACGGCGTCGACCGCTATCGCCGCCCGCAGAAGCGCTCGCTGGCGCAGGAAGCCGCCCAGCGCGCCGAGCGCGAGCGCCACATGCAGCAGCAGGTGAACGACCTCTGGCGCACGCTGCCGCGCAAGAGCGAGCAGGCGGCCGAGGCCGACGCTGCCAAGCGCTTTCCGTTGGAGCCGCAGGAGAACCTGCTCTACTTCATCGAGAAGAACGCCGCGCTGCTGGAGCCGTGGCAGCGCGAGGTGGTGCGCATCGTGCGCAAGATCGCGCAGTACTTCTACCCGCAGCGCCAGACCCAGGTCATGAACGAAGGCTGGGCCACCTTCTGGCACTACACGCTGCTCAACACCATGTACGACCGCGGCCAGCTCGCCGACGGCTTCATGATGGAATGGCTCAGCTCCCACACGGGCGTGATCTTCCAGCCGCCGGTGGGCCACCGCGCCTACAGCGGCATCAACCCGTACGCGCTGGGCTTCGCGATGTACACCGACCTGCGGCGCATCTGCGAGAAGCCCACCGAGGAAGACCGCCGCTGGTTCCCCGACTTCGCGGGCACCGACTGGCTGCGCACGCTCGACTACGCGATGCGCAACTTCAAGGACGAGAGCTTCATCGGCCAGTTCCTGAGTCCGAAGACGATGCGCGACTTCCGCTTCTTCGCGATCCGCGACTTCCAGAGCGAATCGGAACTGGAGGTGTCGGCCATCCACGACGACAGCGGCTACCACGCGCTGCGCGAATCGCTCTCACGCCAGTACGACATGGGAAGCCGCGAGCCCGACATCCAGGTGTGGAACGTGGCCATGCGCGGCGACCGCTCGCTGACGCTGCGCCACACGCAGCGCAACAACCTGCCGCTGCACGACACGGCCGAAGAGGTGCTCAAGCACGTCGCCCGGCTCTGGGGCTTCGACGTGCACCTGGAGAGCATCGACAGCCAGGGCCGCATCAGCCGCAGCTGGAAGGCCTCGGCGCCCAAACAACTCTACTGAGCGCGCCGCGGGCCCGGGTCAGGCCGCCAGCGCCGTGATGGCGAGGATGTAGCCCTTCACGCCCAGCCCCACGATGATGCCCTTCGCCGCCGGCGAGATGTACGAGTGGTGGCGGAACTCCTCGCGCGCATGCACGTTCGAGATGTGCAGTTCGATCAGCGGCACGCTCGCGCCCTTGATGGCGTCGTGCAGCGCGATCGAGGTGTGGGTGTAGGCGCCGGGGTTCATCACCACGCCGATCATGTTGCCCGCCGCCACTTCGCGGCCGGCCTCCTGGATCCAGTCGATCAGCACGCCTTCATGGTTCGACTGGCGGCATTCGATCTCGACGCCGAACTTCGCGCCCGTTTCCTTGCACAGGCGCTCGACGTCGGCCAGCGTGTCGCGTCCGTACTGTTCGGGCTCGCGCGTGCCGAGCAGGTTGAGGTTGGGGCCGTTGAGGACGAGGATCTTCTTCATGATGGTTGTCTGGCGGAATCTGGCGAACAGACGCCGATTATGGTCTCGCGGCCGTCCTGCGCCTGCGCGCGGCGGACGAGCCGACGTAGTAGTTGTACGAGTCGATGTCGACCACGCAGCGCGCCATCAGGTCGACGAAGGAGCGCAGCTTCCGCCCCATGTAGCGCTGCCGCTGGTAGGCGCAGTAGATGCGCCGCGGCTCCGGCTGCCACTGCGGCAGCACCGGCACCAGCACGCCCTGCTCCAGCTCGGGCCGCACGAAGAAGGCGGGCAGCAGCGCGATGCCCAGGCCGTCGATGCAGAAGGTCTTCATCACCCAGTGGTCGTTGGTCTCGAAGGCCGGCTCGGGGCCGAACGCGAAGCTGGCCGCGCCCGACACCAGCAGCACCTGCGAGCGCTCCGAAGGCTCCTTCATCACGATGGACTGGTGCGCCACCAGCTCATCGGGTGACGAGGGCACCCCGTGCCGCGCCAGGTACTGCGGGCTCGCGTACAGCCCGTAGTTCAGCCGCCCCAGCAGCCGAGCCACGAGGTTCGGCGCATCGGGCGGCTCGGAGCACACGTAGCAGTCGACGTCGTCGATCCGAGGCGCATGGAAGCCGCTGGCCACGTCGAGCTGGCAGCGCACGTGCGGATGCTCCTCGAGGAACAGCTTGACCACATGGCAGACGAAGGAGGTGCTGAACTGCGTGTCCGACAGCAGCGAGAGGCTGCCCGACACGCCCGTCGTCAACGCGTGGACTTCGGTGCTGGCCTCTTCGAGCCGGCCCTTCACCTCGTCGAGCAGCCCTTCGCCGCGCACAAGAAACGCGCGGCCGGCCTCGGTGAGCGAGATGCGGCGCGGGCTGCGCAGCAGCAGTTGCGCGCCCAGCAGCTCCTCCAGCCGCGTGAGCTGCCGGCTCAGGGTGGCCTTGGAAACGCCGGAGAGGCTTTCGGCCTTGGTGAGACTGCCGCTCCTGGCGATCAGCACGAAAGCCTCGACCAGGGCGAGATCGATGCGGCTCATGCGGCCCAGCGTTGCAGGAATGAAAAGCAGCGTCTCTTCATGTGACTTTCATCGGTGCGGCGGAAGCGGTACGGTATCACCGGCGAACAGTTCGCTTCCCACGATCCCTCCATGAACACTCCACAACACACGGCCGCGTGGCACCCCGTCGCGCGCTCGGCCGACCTGCGCCCGGGCGCCAACATCGTCGCCGGCTTCGCCCAAGCCCAGGAACTTGCGCTCTGGCGCGCCGCCGACGGAACCGCCCAGGCCTGGGAAAACCGCTGCCCCCACCGCAGCGTGCGCTTCACGCTCGGGCAGGTCATCGACAACCGCCTGGCTTGCGCGTACCACGGCTGGCAGTACGAGGCCGGCAGCGGGCAGTGCACCAGCATTCCGGCGCACCCGGCCATGCAGGCGCCGCGCAACGTCTGCGCGAAGACCTTCGGCACGGCGGAGGCGGCCGGGATGCTGTGGGTGAATCTTTCGCCCGAGGCTGCACCGGTTCCAGACGAACTGCGCGATGCCGTTCCCACCGGCTGGCACTTCTGCCGCACGCTGACGGTTCGCGCGCCCGCCCAGGCCGCTCGTGAAGCGCTGGAGAGCCACGGCATGGCCAGGGTTTCCTCCTCCTGGCGGGGCCGGATCGGCGGCACGGAAACCGTCGCCCTCGTCCTTGACGCCCAGCCCCGGCTCGCCTTCATCCACCTGTGGACGGAAGCCGCCCCCGGCTCGGCCGCCATGAAAGCCTTGCACGCGGCCGCCCGCCAGCTGCGCACCGAAATCGAAGCCCTGCCCCAGGGTTGAAAGAAGAGAAACCCATGCCCTTCGTCACCGACGATCCCAACATGCTCGACGACTGGCTGGTCGTCGGCCCCGCGCCGGCGCCAACGGCCTCGCGCGAAACCCGGCTGCTCGGCGAAACCGTGCGGCTGTCGACCGATGCCGACGGCACTCCCCGCTGCAGCCTCGGCGACACCCCGCTCGCCGTGCAATCCAGCTACGGCTATCTCTGGGTCTGCCCGAGCGGCCGCCCCGCTCGCCCGCTGTTCGACTTTCCCGAATACGGCGAACCCGGCCGCCGTCGCGTCGACTGCGGCGGCATCGGCGTCGCGGTGTCGGGCCTGCGGGTGATCGAGAACTTTCTCGACATGGCGCACTTTCCCTTCGTGCATGCCGACTACCTCGGCAAGGTGCCGCACACCGAGGTGGCGCAGTACCAGGTGCAGGTGGAGCCCGCCACCGGCGAGATCTGGGCCACCGACTGCCGCTTCTGGCAGCCGCGCGCCTCCGCCGCGCACGACGCCTCGGGCAGCGAGGTGCTCTACAAGTACCGCGTGATGCAGCCCTTCTCGGCCATGCTCTACAAGAGCAGCTTCCGCGCGGGCGAGCTCGATGCGATCGGCATCTTCCTGCAGCCGGTCGACGAGGAACACGTGATCGCCCACACCCTGCTGGCCTGCTACGACGACCATTCCACCGACGCCGAGCTCATCGCCTTCCAGCACACCATCTTCGGGCAGGACAAGCCCATCCTGGAGAATCACGCCTTCAAGCGCATGCCGCTCGAAGGCCGCGCCGAGACGCCCACGCGCGGCGACACCTCCTCCGTCACCTACCGGCGATGGCTGCGCGAGCGCGGCATGCGCTTCGGCGTGAGGGCTGCGGCATGACGACGGCGACGCTGAAGCTCTACGACTACCCGCTCTCGGGCAACTGCTTCAAGGTGCGGCAGATGCTGGCCTGGCTGGGCGTGCCGTACCGGACGGTGCCGGTCGATTTCTTTCCCGGCCGCGAGCACAAGTCGGCCGCGTTCCTCGCCGACGTCAATCCGCTGGGCCAGTTGCCGGTGATCGGCGACGACGGCTTCTTGCTGCGCGACGCGCAGGCGATCCTGGTCTATCTCGCGAGCCGCTACGACCCGCAGGGCCGCTGGTACCCCGCCGACGCGAAGCTGCGCGGCGAAGTCGCCCAGTGGCTCGCCACCGCCGACGAGATCACCCGAACCGCCTCGGCCGCGCGGCTCCACGACGCGCTCGGCTATCACCACCTCGACATCGATGCCTGCCGCGCGGGCGCGCGCGCCGTGTTCCGCGTGCTCGACGACCACCTCGCCGAGCGAGCCACCGAAGGCCTGCGCTGGCTCGCGTCGGCGCCGGAGTCCACCATTGCCGACCTCGCCTGCTTTCCCTATGTGGCGCTCGCGGGCGAAGGCGGCATCTCGCTCGACGAGTTTCCCGCGCTGCGAAACTGGGTCTGGGATTTCCGCCACCTGCCGGGGTTCATCGGCATGTCGGGTATCTTCCCTGCTGGCCCTGCCTGAGAATCCCCTCCCATTCCCCGCTTCCGAGATCGAACATCATGAAGACCAAAGCCGCCGTCGCCTGGAAATCAGGCGCCCCGCTCACCATCGAAACCGTGGACCTCGAAGGCCCGAAGTTCGGCGAAGTGCTCGTCGAGATCAAGGCCACCGGCATCTGCCACACCGACTACTACACCCTCTCGGGCGCCGACCCCGAGGGCATCTTTCCCGCCATCCTGGGCCATGAGGGCGCGGGCATCGTGGTGGACGTCGGCCCCGGCGTCACCACGCTGAAGAAGGGCGACCACGTCATTCCGCTGTACACGCCCGAATGCCGCCAGTGCAAGTTCTGCCTGAGCCGCAAGACCAACCTGTGCCAGCTCATCCGCGGCACGCAGGGCAAGGGCCTGATGCCCGACGGCACCAGCCGCTTCAGCCTCGACGGCAAGCCCATCGCCCACTACATGGGTACCAGCACCTTCAGCAACTACACGGTCGCGCCCGAGATCTCGCTGGCCAAGATCCGCGAGGACGCACCGTTCGACAAGGTCTGCTACATCGGCTGCGGCGTGACCACCGGCATCGGCGCGGTGATCTTCACGGCCAAGGTGGAAGCCGGCGCCAACGTGGTGGTGTTCGGCCTCGGCGGCATCGGCCTGAACGTGATCCAGGGCGCGAAGATGGTGGGCGCCGACAAGATCATCGGCATCGACCTGAACCCCGCGCGCGAGGCCATGGCCCGCAAGTTCGGCATGACGCACTTCATCAACCCCAAGGACACGGAGAACGTGGTCGATGCCATCGTGCAGCTGACCGACGGCGGCGCCGACTACAGCTTCGAGTGCATCGGCAACACCAAGGTGATGCGCCAGGCGCTGGAGTGCACGCACAAGGGCTGGGGCCGCAGCATCATCATCGGCGTGGCCGAGGCCGGTGCCGAGATCAGCACCCGCCCGTTCCAGCTGGTCACCGGCCGCAAGTGGGAAGGCTCGGCTTTCGGCGGCGCGCGCGGCCGCACCGACGTGCCGAAGATCGTCGACTGGTACATGGAAGGCAAGATCGACATCGACAGCCTGATCACGCACACGATGCCGCTGGAGAAGATCAACGACGGCTTCGACCTGATGAAGCGCGGCGAATCCATCCGCGGCGTGGTCATCTACTAACCCCCAGGCTACGCGCACTTCGTGTCGCTGCGCCACCCCCCTGCAAGGGGGCAACACCTGCGGCCCGGCCAAGCCGGTTCCGCGGTGTTCCTGGAACAGGCATCAGTTCACTACTCGAAGGTGGTCTCTTGATGGAAAGAATGGAACCCCTGCGCAGGATCGAGGCGGGCGTCCTCGAAGTCGCCTACTACGAAGCCGGCCCCGCCGACGGCCCGCCGGTGCTGTTGATGCACGGCTTTCCGTACGACATCCACACCTATGCCGAAGTCGCGCCCCTGCTGGCCGACGCCGGCTGCCGCGTGATCGTGCCGTACCTGCGCGGCTACGGCGCCACGCGCTTTCTGAGCGAGGCCACGCCGCGCTCGGGCGAGCAGGCCGCGCTGGGCGCCGACCTGCTTGCGCTGCTCGACGCGCTGAAGATCGAGCGCGCCCTGCTGGCCGGCTACGACTGGGGCGGCCGCGCGGCCTGCGTGGTCGCGGCGCTGTGGCCCGAGCGCTGCGCGGGGCTGGTGTCCCTCAACAGCTACAACATCCAGAACATCGCCAAGGCGATGGAACCCGACACGCCCGACAACGAGCACAGCCTTTGGTACCAGTACTACTTCCACAGCGAACGCGGGCGCGCCGGCCTGCAGAAAGACCGCAAGGCGTTCACGAAGCTGCTGTGGAAGCTGTGGTCGCCCACCTGGAAGTTCGACGACGCCACCTTCGAGCGCAGCGCCACCGCCTTCGAGCACCCCGACTTCGTGGACGTGGTGATCCAGTCGTACCGCCACCGGTTCGGCCTGGTGCCGGGCGATCCGGCCTACGCCGACATCGAGCGCCGCCTCGCGGCCCAGCCGACGATCACCGTGCCCGCCATCACCTTCGACGGCATCGACGACGGCGTGCGTCCGCCCGCCGATGCCTCCGCCCACGCCAACCGCTTCGGCGGCCCGCGCTCGCACCGGCTGGTGCCCGGCGCCGGCCACAACCTGCCGCAGGAAGCGCCGCGCACCTTCGCCGACGCCGTGCTCGAGCTCGTGCCGGCACTGCGCAGCAACGACAAGAACCCCCAATGACCGACAACACCCCCAAGCTGCTTTCCGAGCACCGCGCCTTCGGCGGCCTGCAGCGCTTCGTCGAGCACCATTCGCTCGAGATCGGCCTGCCGATGCGCTTCTCGGTCTACCTGCCGCCGCAGGCCGCGCACGAGCGCGTGCCCGCCCTGCTCTACCTCGCGGGGCTGACCTGCAACGAGGAGACCTTCGCCATCAAGGCCGGCGCGCAGCGCATGGCGGCCAGCCTGGGCATCGCGCTGATCGCGCCCGACACCAGTCCGCGCGGCCCGGAGGTGGAAGGCATTCCCGGCGCCAGGGACAACTGGGACTTCGGCATCGGCGCCGGCTTCTATCTCGACGCGCTGGCCGAGCCCTGGGCCACGCACTGGCGCATGGAAAGCTGGATCGTGCAGGAGCTGCTGCCCCTGGTGGCCAGGCACTTCCCGATCGACGGCGAGCGCATCGGCATCTTCGGCCACTCGATGGGCGGGCATGGCGCGCTCACGCTGGCGCTTCGGCATCCGGGGCGCTTCAGGTCGCTGTCAGCCTTCGCGCCGATCTGCGCGCCCACGCAGTGCCCATGGGGCGAGAAGGCCTTCGCGGGCTACCTGGGCGAGCCTGGCGCCGACCGCGCGCAATGGCTGGCGCACGATGCCAGCGCGCTCATGAAGTCGCAGGTCACGGCGCCGTATCCGCAGGGCATCCTCATCGACCAGGGCCTGGACGACAAATTCCTGGCCGAGCAGCTGCATCCCGAGGCCTTCGAGGCCGCCTGCTTCGCCGCCGGCCAGCCGCTCACGCTGCGCCGCCACGCGGGCTACGACCACGGCTACTACTTCATCCAGAGCTTCATGGCGGACCACATCGCGCACCACGCGCAGACCTTGCGGGCCTCCAGCTAGAGCACGGCCCATCGACCGCGGCGGCGCCGCGCCGTATCATGAAACGCATCATGTCCGCCGCCCAAACTCCGGTCTTCCACCTGCGGTCGCGCGAAGGCGGCGCCGAGGAGAACATGGTGCTGGCGGGCATCTGGCGGCGCGCCTGGATTTCCGCCAACCGCGACGTGCCGCACATCGAGCCCATCGCCCACTGGCTGCATCGCGTGCATACCGAGTTCGGCCCGCCCGCCGACGTGGTGCTGGCCGAGCGCGAAGGCCAGGTGCTGGCCTTCATGGTGCTGCTCGTGAGGCGCGAGTACGTAGCCCAGCTCTTCGTCGAGCCTCATCTGCGCAACCAGGGCCTGGGCAAGGCGCTGCTCGACGAGGCCTGCGTGCGCATTCCCAACGGCTGGCGGCTGCACGTGGCGGCCGGCAACACCTCGGCGCAGCGCTTCTACGAACGCTACGGGCTGGAGCGCGGCGCGGCCGACCGCCACCCCACAAGCGGCCGCGAGCGCATCGCCTACCATTGGTCGCCCTCGCGCCCGCCGTGGCGCATCGCCTGAGCGGCCGACTTCCTTCGTTCTTCGCTTCCCCATGCGCATCGACCACATCGCACTCTGGACCACCGATCTCGAACGCTGCAAGCGCTTCTACGTCGACTACTTCGGCGCCACCGCTGGCGCGGGCTACGTCAACCCGGCCAAGGGCTTCGCCTCCTGCTTCCTGAGCCTGGGCGACGGCGCGCGCATCGAGGCCATGACCACCAGCACGCTCTCGCCCGTGCCGGCCGAAGCCGGCGCCCAGCGCATGGGCTGGACGCACCTGGCGATCAGCGTGGGCTCCGACGCCGCCGTGGACGAACTCACGCAACGCCTGAAGGCCGACGGCTATCCGCTGCTCGACGGCCCGCGCCGCACCGGCGACGGCTACTACGAGAGCGTGGTGCTCGACCCGGACGGCAACCGCATCGAGATCACCGCATGAGTGCCGCGCCGGGCCGCCCCAGGCAAGCTCGCGCCGCAGCGCGAAGCACGAAGGCACGCCGATGAGCGAGTTCGTCCAAAGCCTGCACGAGATCTTCGAGCGCCTGGGCCGCATCGAAACCAGGCGCATGTTCGGCGGCCATGGCGTCTGGCACGAGGGCCGGATGATCGCGCTGGTCGCCAACGAAACGCTCTACCTGAAGTCCGACGCTGAGAGCGCCCCGCACTTCGACAGGCTGAACCTGCAGCCCTTCACATACGTGCGCCAGGGCAAGTCGATGCCGATGTCGTACCGGCTCGCCCCGGCGGACCTCTTCGAGGACCGCGAGGAGGCTGCCCGCTGGGGCCGGCTCGCCTACGAGGCGGCACTGCGCTCGGGCCAGCCGCCGAAGCCGAAGAAACCGAAGAAAGCGCCGGCCGCAAAGAAGGTCGCCGCAAAGAAGACAGCCGCGAAGAAAGCCTCCGTGAAGAAGAAAAAGCCGACCGCGAAAGCGGCCTCCCGGTGAACGAGCGCCGCAACAACCCCGCGCTCCCGCCCCTGCCCGAGCGCGAACAGATCGCGCTGCTCGACCCCTTCGAAACCCTGACCGCCGCGAACGTCGTGGTCGTCTCCACGCTGCAGGAGGCCGAGCGCGCCGCCGCCACGCTGCTGGCGGCCGGCATCGCGGGCTTCGACACCGAATCGAAGCCCACCTTCGCGAAGAACGAGGTGTCGGGCGGCCCGCACGTGGTGCAGTTCGCCACGCGCGATGCGGCCTGGCTGTTCCAGCTGCACCGCACCGAGTGCAATCCGGTGGTGGCCGCGCTGATCGCCTCCACCGAGCTGCGCAAGGTCGGCTTCGGCCTGTCGGGCGACCTGACGCTGATCCGCAACCGGCTGAACATCGAGCCGAAGGCCGTGTTCGACATCGACGACGAGTTCCGCCGGCGCGGCTACCGCAGGTCGGTGGGCGTGAAGGCGGCGGTGGCGCTGGTGTTCGGACGCCGCTTCGTCAAGTCGCGCAAGGCGACCACCTCGAACTGGGCCAACCGGCAGCTCACCGAGGCGCAGGTCCGCTACGCCGCGAACGACGCCTGGGCGTCGATCCGCGTGTACGACGCGCTCTTCGGCGGCGGCGCCTGATCCGAAGGGCTCAGTCGCGTCCGGCCTCGATGATGGCCTGGGCGAGCCGCTTCGGGTTCGAGAAGAACATCTCGTGGCTGCCCGGGCACTCCACCAGGCGGAACAGGCCGAGCCGCTCCGACAGGCGCGGGTGCCACGGCAGGCCGTGCGGCATCGCAGTGTCCTGCTGGCAGTTCAGGTACGACTTGCCCAGCGCCAGCGCCGCCAGCGGCTGGCTCAGGCGGATCTTGTCCGTGAAGGTGCGATACGGATGGGGGTTGAGCTTCTCGTAGGCAGCCTGCGCGGTCGCGAGGTCGGCGTCGTTGATGAAGGCCTCGCGCCAGATCTCGAAGGGCAGCGTCACCGCGTTGCCGTTGGCCGCGGCGACGGCATCGAACATCGTCACGTAGTGCGGCGGCACCATGTCGTTGAGCGATTCGCCGTCCAGCGGCACGAAGGCGTTGATGTACACCAGCCGCTTGAGCCGGTGGGCGATGCGGTCGGCCACGCCCGAGATCACCATGCCGCCGTAGCTGTGGCCCACGAGGCGCACCTGCGTCAGGTCCTTCTCCTCGATGTAGCGCACGGCGGAGGCGATGGCGTCTTCGAGGCCGGTGCTGGAACGGTCGTCGCCGGGGTTGTTGCCCGCCAGCGTGGGGCAGTACACGGTGTGGCCGGCCGCGCGCACGCCGTCGGCCACGGCTTCGATCTCGGCGCCTGTATGCCACGCGCCGTGGACCAGGACATAGGTATCGGACATGGGAAGTCTCTTTCGTTGTTTCGATGCAGAGGGACTTTAGGAACGGGGCGATGCCGCGAATGGCCGATGCCTGCCACGCGGATGGCCGGTTCGCGCCAGTTCAGCGCCGGCGCCGCAGTTCGCCGGGTGTGGCGCCCAGGTGCGCACGGCATTGGCGAACAAAGTGTGATGCATCGGCCAGGCCCACGCGATACCCGATTTGGGCGATGCCCAGACGGTCGAAACGTGCATCGGCCAGCATGCGGCGCGCGGCCGCCATGCGGAAACCGGCGAGCGCGGCGGCGAAGGTTGTGGGCTCCTGTGCGCTGCCTTCGCCGGCGGCCAGGCAGCGGTGCAGGCTGCGTTCGGAAATGCCCAGCCCGCGCGCCACGCTCGCCGCGGTGAGCCCGCACTCGGCGTGCCGCTCGCGCGTGGCGTCGAGCACGCGGCGGCGCAGCGCCGCCCTGCCCTTGTCCGGCGCATCCGCGGCGCCGCTGCCCGTGGCCAGGGCCAGCAGGCCGCCGAGCTGGTCGCTCAGCAGCTCGGCGGGCATCGGGGGCTTCGCCGCCAACTCGGGCGTCAGCTGCCGAACGAAGCCGCTGAGCACGCCGCCCCAACCCGATTGCCCGTCGATGCGCCGCGCCACCTGGTCGCCGGCATCGGGAATCCAGGCATCGACCCAGGCGGTGGGCAGCTCGATCGAGATGGTGTCGGCCGACTGGAGCAGGTGGAATTCGTAGAGCCGGCGCGAATCGACCAGCACCGCGTCGCCCGGGAGAAGCCGCGCCGAGCGGCCGTCCTGCACCGCCACCCAGGCCGAGTCGGCCTTGCACAGCAGGTAGAAGTAGTTGTTGCGGCTGTGGGCGATGGCCCGGCGCGTGCGGTAGACGTCCTGCGCGCTGCCGCGCACCTGGTTGACCACGATGGGCCCCAGCGGCGCAGATTCGAGCGTGGCGCCGAAGCTGCCGGCTTTGGGGCTCGTCACGTCCATCTCCAGGAAGCCTTCGCAGACGGCGCCCACCCAGTAGTCGAGCCGCTGCGAGGGCGGCACGGCGTCGGTGGACCAGCGGTGGATGGCGTCGTGGCTCATGGGGGAATGAACATAGCCAAGGCGGACCCGCTTGCCAATCGGGTTTAGACCGCCTCCGACGCCCCGCCGGGCGCCACATCGGCACAATGGCCCTCGAATCAAACCGGTGCGCGGGGCGCCGCCCCGCCTGCACATACACGAAGGAAGGACACCACAGGCCATGAGCAACAAGCAAAGCGACTTCGGACTGATCGGCCTGGCCGTGATGGGCCAGAACCTCGTTCTGAACGTGGAAAGCCGCGGCTTCCAGGTCAGCGTCTACAACCGCACCGAGGCCACCACCGAGGCCTTCATCTCCGCCAACCCGGGCAAGAAGCTGGTCGGCGCGAAGACGCTGGAAGAGTTCGTGCAGAGCCTGGCGAAGCCGCGCAAGATCCAGATCATGGTCAAGGCCGGCGCGCCGGTCGACCAGGTGATCGAGCAGCTCATTCCGCTGCTGGACAAGGACGACATCGTCATCGACGGCGGCAACAGCCTCTATACCGACACCGAGCGCCGCGACGCATACCTCGCATCGAAGGGCCTGCGCTTCATCGGCGCGGGCGTGTCGGGCGGCGAGGAAGGCGCGCGCAAGGGGCCGTCGATCATGCCGGGCGGGCCGCTTTCCACCTGGGAGGTGATGAAGCCGATCTTCGAGAGCATCTCGGCCAAGGTGGACGGCGAACCCTGCGTCATCCACATCGGCCCCGGCGGCGCGGGCCACTACGTGAAGATGGTGCACAACGGCATCGAGTACGGCGACATGCAGCTCATCTGCGAGGCCTACAGCCTGTTCAAGGCCGCCGGCTTCAGCACCGACGAGATGGCCGCCATCTTCAACGAATGGAACGAGGGGGAGCTGCAGAGCTACCTGATCCAGATCACCGCCAAGGCGCTCGAGCAGAAAGACCCGGAGACGGGCAAGCCGATCGTCGACGTGATCCTCGACAAGGCCGGCCAGAAGGGCACGGGCCAGTGGACGCTGATCAACGCGGCCGAGAACGCGGTGGTCATCAGCACCATCAACGCCGCCGTGGAAGCGCGCGTGCTCTCGTCGCAGAAGAAGGCGCGCGTGGCTGCCAGCAGGCAGCTGCAGGGGCCGAAGATCGAACTGTCGGTGGAGAAGAAGGCGCTGGTGGCCAAAGTGCACGACGCGCTCTACGCCTCGAAGGTCATCAGCTACACGCAGGGTTTCGACCTCATCAAGACCATGGGCGACAAGAAAGGCTGGGGCCTCGACCTGGGCGGCATCGCGTCGATCTGGCGCGGCGGCTGCATCATCCGCGCGCGCTTCCTCAACCGCATCACCGACGCCTTCCGCACCGACCCGGCGCTGGCCAACCTGATGCTCGACCCGTTCTTCAAGGACCTGCTCAACCGCACGCAGCAGAGCTGGCGCGAAGTGGTGGCGCTGGCGGTGAGCAACGGCATTCCGGTGCCGGCCTTCAGCGCATCGCTGGCCTACTACGACAGCTACCGCACCGAGCGCCTGCCCGCGAACCTCCTGCAGGCGCAGCGGGACTTCTTCGGCGCCCACACCTACGAGCGCGTGGACAAGCCCGAAGGCCAGTTCTTCCACACCGACTGGCCCGAAGTGATCGGCTGAACACCGTGTGACCCCATGCCGGCCCTCGACTACCCCAGCCACCTGGTCGAGGACCGGCAACTGCCCGACGGCACCCCGGTGCGCATCCGCCCGATCCGCGCCGAAGATCTCGCGATGCACACCGCCTTCGTGAACGGCCTCTCGAAGGAAACCGGCTACCGGCGCCTGCTCTCGCCGCGAACGCCGCAGCCCGACGAGCTGTGGCGCATGACGCACATCGACTACGACCGGGAGCTGGCGCTCATCGCGACCACCATGGCCGACGGCGCCGAGCAGCAGATGGGCGTGGCGCGCTACGTGCGGGGCGAGACGCCGGAGACGGCGCAGGTCGCCGAGTTCGCCATCGTCATCGCCGACGCCTGGCAGCACCACGGCCTGGCGTCCAGGCTCATGCGCAAGCTGATCGACGCCGCCAGGGCGGCCGGCGTGAGGCAGCTGGCCGACATCACCCTCTACGACAACACCGCCATGCTGGCGCTGGCGCGCAAGCTGGGCTTCAGCGTGCAGCGCGATCCGGGCAACCCGAACGTGACGCGGCTGCGGCTCGCGCTGGACCCGGCAGCCTGAGCTTCGGCCGGCGGGCGGCCGAACACCCCGCCATTCCGCCATCCCGCCACCTTGTACGGCCGGCCTCGGCCTGCCGCCGTCCGCCCGCACGCACGCAACCTTTTGGTAAAGCGCCACACCTCGTTCGCGGGCGCCTGCAAACCTAAATCTACTTCCTTATGATGCAAAACCTTTTTCCGCCGGAAGCAGAGAGCCTTCGCCATGGTCCAGCTCGCATTGCGTCGTCCGTACACATTCATCGTCATGGCGATGCTGATCGTGCTGGCCACGCCCTTCGTGCTGGCGCGCATGGCGACCGACATCTTCCCGGAGATCAACATCCCGGTGGTCAGCATCATCTGGAACTACACCGGCCTGCCGGCCCAGGAGATGGGCCAGCGCATCTCGGGCCAGGTGGAGCGCGGGCTGACCACCACGGTGAGCGACATCGAGCACATCGAATCGCAGTCGCTGGCGGGCGTGGCCATCATCAAGGTGTTCTTCCAGCCCACGGCCAACATCGAGATGGCGATCTCGCAGGTGGTGGCCTCGATGCAGGCGCAGGTGCGGCAGCTGCCGCCGGGCATCACGCCGCCGCTGGTCATCAAGTACTCGGCCTCCAGCGTGCCGGTGATCCAGCTGGCTCTGTCGAGCCCCACGCGCTCTGAAAACTCCCTCTTCGACGCCACCGTCAACCAGCTGCGGCCGCAGCTCATCACCGTGCCGGGCGCGGCCATTCCCTTTCCTTACGGCGGCAAGAACCGGCTGATCTCGGTCGACCTCGACACCCAGGCGCTGCAGGCGCGCGGCCTCTCGCCGGCCGACGTGGTGAACGCGGTGAACACGCAGAACCTGATCCTGCCCTCGGGCACGGCCAAGTTCGGCGCCACCGAATACAACGTGAGGATGAACGGCTCGCCCGATGCCATCGCGGGCCTGAACGACCTGCCGATCCGCACGGTGAACGGCGCCACCACCTACCTGCGCGACGTGGCCTACGTGCGCGACGGCTTCTCGCCGCAGACCAACGTGGTGCGCCAGGACGGCGTGCGCGGCGTGCTGCTGTCGGTGCTGAAGAACGGCGGCGCCTCCACGCTGGACATCGTCTCCAACATCCGCGCGATGCTGCCCATCGCCGCCCAGACGATGCCGGAGGACATCAAGATCACGCCGCTGTTCGACCAGTCGGTGTTCGTGAAGGCGGCCGTCAAGGGCGTGGTGTTCGAGGCCATCCTGGCGGCCGCCCTCACGGCCGCGATGGTGCTGCTCTTCCTGGGCAACTGGCGCAGCACGCTGATCATCGGGCTGACGATTCCGCTGTCGATCCTGGCGTCCATCCTTGTGCTCTACGCGCTGGGCGAGACGCTCAACCTCATGACGCTGGGCGGCCTCGCGCTCTCGGTGGGCATCCTGGTCGACCAGGCGATCGTGACCATCGAGAACATCGAGCGGCACCTGCACATGGGCACGCCGCTGAAGGAAGCCATCGAAGTCGGCGCGGGCGAGATCGGCTCGGCGGCCTTCGTCTCCACGCTGTGCATCTGCATCGTGTTCGTGCCGATGTTCTTCCTCTCGGGCGTGGCGCGCTTCCTGTTCGTGCCGCTGGCCGAGGCGGTGGTGTTCGCGATGATCGCGTCCTACCTGCTGTCGCGCACGCTGGTGCCGACGCTGGTGATGCTGCTGATGGGCGGGGCGCATTCGGCGCAACCCGCTCAACAGGCTGAAGGCGCGAAGCAGAGCGCCCTGCAGCGCCTCTACCGCGCCTTCGACCGCCGCTTCGAGCGCGTGCGCCGCGCCTACACGCTGGTGCTGTCGGCGGTGCTGTCGAAGCGCGCGGGCTTCATCGGCCTCTTCCTGGGCTTCTGCCTGCTGTCGTGCCTGCTCTACCCGGCGCTGGGCCGCGACTTCTTCCCGACGGTGGATGCCGGCCAGATCCGCCTGCACCTGCGCGCGCCCACCGGCACGCGCATCGAGGAAACGGCGCGCCTCACCGACCGGGTGGAGGCCGCCATCCGAGAGCTGGTGCCACCCGACCAGCTGGAAACCATCCTCGACAACCTGGGCGTGCCCAACAGCGGTATCAACCTCTCATACAGCAACGCCGGCACCATCGGCACCTTCGACGGCGAGCTGCTGCTGTCGCTGAAGGAAGGCCACAAGCCCACCGAGCAGTTCGTGTCGCTGCTGCGCGCGGAGCTGCCCAAGCGCTTTCCGGGCATCGAGTTCTTCTTCCAGCCGGCGGACATCGTCACGCAGATCCTGAACTTCGGCCTGCCTGCCGCCATCGACGTGCAGTTCAGCGGCAACGACATGGCGGGCAACGCGGCGCGCGCGGCCGAGCTGACCAAGGCGATCCGCAAGATTCCCGGCGCGGTCGACGCCCACGTGCACCAGCGCCTGGACGGCCCCGCGCTGAGCCTGCAGATGGACCGCACGCGGCTGCAGCAGTACGGCCTGACCGCCTCCAACGTGGGGCAGAACGTGCTCATCGCGCTGTCGGGCAGCTCGCAGACGGCGCCCGCCTTCTGGCTGAACCCGGCCAACGGCGTGGTCTACAGCATCGCGGTGCAGTCGCCGCAGTACGTGGTCGACTCGCTGGATTCGCTGCTGAACATCCCGGTGGGCGCCAGCGGCACGCCGGCGGCGGGCGGTGGTTCGCAGCAGCTGCTGGGCAACCTGGTGGACGCGCAGGCCGCGCGCCAGCCGGCCGTGATGTCGCGCTACAACATCGCGCCGGTGATCGACGTCTACGTGAGCGTGCAGGGCACCGACCTCGCCAGCGTGGCCTCGAAGGTGCAGAAGCTGGTCGACGAGATGCGGCCCACGCTGCCGCGCGGCAGCCGCGTCGAGATCCGCGGCCAGGTGCAGACCATGCAGTCGTCCTTCATCGGCCTGGGCGTGGGGCTGGCGATGGCCATCGTGCTGGTATACCTGCTGATCGTGGTCACCTTCCAGTCGTGGCTGGACGCGGCCATCATCATCACCGCCCTGCCGGCGGCGCTGGCGGGCATCGCGTGGATGCTGTTCATCACCGGCACCACGCTGAGCGTGCCGGCGCTGACGGGCGCGATCATGACCATGGGCGTGGCCACGGCCAACTCCATCCTGCTGGTGTCCTTCGCGCGCGAGCGGCTGGCCGCCGGCATTCCGCCGCTGTCGGCCGCGCTGGAAGCCGGCGCCACCCGCATCCGGCCTGTGCTGATGACGGCGCTGGCGATGATCATCGGCATGATCCCGATGGCGCTGGGCCTGGGCGAAGGCGCCGAGCAGAACGCGCCGCTGGGCCGCGCGGTGATCGGCGGCCTGGTCTTTGCCACGGTGTCGACATTGTTTTTCGTGCCCGCCGTGTTCGCGGGAGTGCACAGTCGGCTTGCGCACCGCCGCGCGGCGCGCGAGGCCGCGCAGCATCAACAGCATCAACCGCCAGCGGGCACGACCGCCCCCCAGGAGAACTGATTCCATGACGGAGCAACGCCATTCGGCATTGGCCATCCACCCCATCGCCGTCGAGGAAGGCGATGGCGAGCAGCTGCTGCGCCGCCGGCAGATCGTGCGGCGCACGCGCTGGCTGGTGCTGATCGTGCTGGTGCTGCTGACGCTGGGCGCGGCGCGCACCGTGTTCGTGCGCATCGCCAACGCCCGCGCGCTGGAGGCCGGCACCGCCGAGCGCGCGAAGCAGTACGTGCAGACCGCCCTGCCCCGCATGCCCACCGCGGGCCAGACGCTGTCGCTGCCCGGCACGCTGCAGGGCTTCGTGCAGTCGCCCATCTCGGCGCGCGCCAGCGGCTACCTCAAGCGCTGGACCAGGGACATCGGCAGCCGCGTCGAAAAGGGCGAGTTGCTCGCCGAGATCGAGACGCCCGAGATCGACCAGCAGCTCTCGCAGGCCGTCGCTGCCCGCGCGCAGGCCGCCTCGGGGCTGGAACTGGCGCGCAGCACGGCAGATCGCTGGGAAGCGCTGCGCAAGAAGGACGTGGTTTCGCAGCAGGACCTGGACGAGCGCCGCAGCGCCGTCGCGCAGGCCACCTCCAACGTGGCGGCGGCCGACGCCAACGTGCAGCGCCTGAAGCAGACCGAAGGCTTCAAGCGCGTGGTGGCGCCCTTCGCGGGCGTGATCACGCGGCGCAACGTCGACGTTGGCGACCTGATCGACGCCGGCGCGGGCGGCGGCGCCGGGCGCGCGCTCTTCATGCTGGCGCAGACCGATCCGCTGCGGGTGTATGTCAACGTGCCGCAGGCCTACGCGCAGCTGGTGAAGGCCGGCCAGCCGGTGGTGGTGACGCAGGCCGAACTGCGCGGCCAGACCTTCAAGGGCGAGGTGGCGCGAACCTCGGGTGCCATCGACACGACCACGCGGATGATGCAGGTAGAGATCTCGCTGCCCAACAAGGACGGCGCGCTGCTGCCGGGCGCCTATGTGCAGGTATCGCTGCCGCTGGCCGCGAGCCGCACGCTCACCGTGCCGGCGAACGCGCTGCTGTTCCGCGCCGAGGGCACGCGCATCGCGGTGGTCGATGCACAGGGCCGCGTCGCCCTGCGCGCTGTGACGCTGGGGCGCAACTACGGCGAGAACGTGGAAGTGATCGACGGGCTCGAAGGCACCGACCGCATGGTGCTGAACCCCTCCGATTCGCTGGCCGATGGCGACATCGTGGCCGTCGCGCCTGATCAGCCTCCTGCCAAGGGGGCGCCTGCCGGCGCGAAGAAGGAGCCGGCGTGACGCTGGCGCGACTGCCCTGCGCGGCCGCCTGCGCCGCACTGCTCATGCTCGCAGCCGGCTGCGCCGTCGGCCCCGACTACAAGACGCCCGACACCCCCCTGCCCGTGAGCTGGAAGCTCGAGGAGCCGTGGCGCGTGAGCACGCCCAGCGACAGCGCCGACAAGGGCCCGTGGTGGAAGCGTTTCGACGACGCCACGCTCGACACGCTGCAGGCTCAGGCCCTGGCCGGCAGCCCCACGCTGGCCATCGCCAACGCGCGGCTGGCACAGGCGCGCGCCACGCTGGCGGCCACCTCGGCGAGCCGCTATCCGCAGCTCGGCCTGGGCGCGCGCGCCTCGCGCCTGAAGATCTCGGCCAACCGGCCGCTCACCAACTACGCCACCGCCAATTCGTCGACGGTGCAGAACGACTTCGCCGTTTCGCTGAACGCCAGCTACGAACTCGACCTCGCGGGCCGCGTGCAGCGTACCGTCGAGGGCGCGGCAGCCTCCGCCGAGCAATCGGCTGCCGACCTCGCCAACACCAGGCTGCTGCTGAGCGCCGAACTCGCCAGCAACTACTTCAACCTGCGCTCCACCGACATCGAGCTCGACGTGCTCTCGCGCTCCATCGGCCTCCAGCGCCGCGCGCTGGAGCTGGTGACGGCGCGCCACGACCTGGGCGCGGTATCGGGCCTGGACGTGGCGCAGCAGCAGGCGCTGCTGGAAACCACGCTCACGCAGGTCGACGTGCTGAAGAAGCAGCGCGCCCAGTACGAACACGCGCTGGCCACGCTCACCGGCACGCCCGCGCCCAACTTCTCGCTGCCGGTGGACCTGCGCGAAATCAAGCCGCCCGCGGTGCCGCTGGGCGTGCCTTCCGAAATCCTCCAGCGCCGGCCCGACGTGGCCTCGGCCGAACGCGCGATGGCCGCGGCCAATGCGCAGATCGGCGTGGCCACGGCCGCCTTCTATCCGAGCTTCGTCATCTCGCCCACCGTGGGCGTGGACAGCCGCCTGATCGAGACGCTCTTCAACGGCCCCAGCCTGCTGTGGTCGGTAGGCGTGTCGGCCACGCAGGTGCTGTTCGACGGCGGTCGCATCCGCGCGAACGTCGACTTCGCCAAGGCCGGCTACGACGTCACCGTCGGCAACTACCGCCGCACCGTGCTCACGGCGATGCAGGAGGTGGAAGACGGCATCACCGGCCTCTCGGCGCTCGACAGCGCCACCACGCAGGCACAGTCGGCCGTGACGGCTGCACGGCGCGTGCTCGACATGGCGACCAGCCGCTACGAGGGCGGCGCATCGACGTATCTCGACGTGATCACCGCGCAGCAGTCGCTGCTGACGGTGGAGCGGCAGTCCGCGCAGTTGCAGGGGCAGCGGCTGCTGACATCGGTGTTCCTGGTGAAGGCGCTCGGTGGCGACTGGTGCGGCGCCGACACGGCAGGCGCGCCGTCGAGCTGCCTCGCCCTCGATCGGACCGCCAAGGCCGGCTGATCGACGCGCGGCTCAGCCGGCAGGAGCCCCCAGGGAAGCCGAACCCCAGTCCTGGCTGGCGGCAAGCTTCTCCATCGCCATCTCGACGAAGGCCGACACCGCATGCGGAATGTGGTGGCGGCTGGCGTAGATCACGCTCAGGCCACGCCCCGCCCGCCTGTACTGCGGCAGCACCGGCACCAGTCGGCCGGCGGCGATGTCGGACGCCACCAGGATCGACGGCAGCGCGGCGATGCCCAGCCCCGCGCACGCGGCCTTGCGAAGCACGTCCTGCATGTTGCTGACGAAGCGGCCCCGCACGCGCACGTCCTGCTCCGCGCCGTCGGCGTCGAGCAGGCGCCAGGTGGCGTAGCTGCCCGCGTCGGGCGGCGGCGTCACGCAGTGGTGTTCGCCCAGCTCATGCAGGCTGGCAGGCTGGCCGTGCGCGGCCACGTAGCCCGGGCTTGCGAAAAGGCCACCGTAGCTGGCGAATATCCTGCGCGTCGCGCTGCCCGCATCCCGCAGCGGACCGCCGCGAAAGGCGACGTCGATGCGCTCGGCGACGAGGTCGGCCGCCGCGTCGCTCAGGACGAAGTCGATCCGCACGCGCGGATTCGCGGCGAGGAAGCCGGACACCCACTCTATCGGGAAGAAGTCGAAGAAATTGCTGGGCGCGGCCACCCGCACCGCCCCGCTCGGCTCCTGGCTGCCCGCGAGCTGCAGTTGCCCGGCGGCCATGAGCTCGTCGACCGCGGGCAGGCATCGCTCGAGAAAATCCTGCCCGCCGCTGGTCAGCGCCAGCTTGCGGGTCGAACGCTGCAGCAGGCGGGTGCCCAGGTGCGCCTCCAGCTGCCGCACCCGCCGGCTCAGGGTGGCGGAAGGCATGCGCAGGTGCCGCGCGGCTTCGGCAAAACTGCCCAGCCGCGCCACCTGCACGAACATGGCGACTTCATTGAGATCCAGCACCGGAAACTGCCTGCGGCTTTCTCAGAAGTCCATCAGCTTGTCGACTTCCTGCGTCTTGCGGCGCGCGAGTGCGAGGTTGGCGCGCTGCTTGTCGAGCACCACGTAGAGGAAGAGTCCCTCCTTCACCGACGAGGGCCGAAGGATGTGGTACTGCCTGCCGAGGGTGATGAGCATGTCCTCGATCACGTCGCTCAGGCCCAGCGCGCGCATGGTCTTGAGCTTGGCCCGCACCACCTCCGTGTTGCCCGCCGCGGCGATCTCCATGTCCACGCCCGAACCCACGCTGCCGAGGACCATGCCGCTGCCCGAGTCGACGACGGCCGCGCACATGGCGCCGTCGATGGTGAGGATGTCGTCGAGCGTCTGCTTGATGGAAGCCAAGTTTTTCTCCAGGGAAATCGTTGAAGTTGAAAGAAGGAATTGCTGCGTACGGGAAGAGACCCGCGCGCCACGCAGACGCGCGCGGGGGAATCGGCGGTCACACCTCGGCGAGGGTTCTGGCGAGCTGGGCGGCGCGGTACGCCACCATCGCGGGAACGGCGCTGTCTCGCGCCAGCACGTTGATCACGAGGTCGGCGTCGCGGCGATGCACGCTGTGGAACACCGCGAAGCCCGAGTCGGTGAGCACCATCACGCTCTCGCGGCGGCCGAGGCGGGCTTCCTGCGACACCACGTCGCCTATCGCCACGATGGAGCTGCCCATGGCGGCCACGCGCGCCGGGTCTGCGTCGCCGGCGGACGCGGAGGCCACGTCGAAGCCGTCCGCGGTGGCGACCACCACCGCCGTCACGCCGCTCAGCTCTTCGACCAGCTTGCGCGCTTCGCGCTGCGCGTGCGCCGTGGCAGTCCTGGACAGGCCGTGTCTGGTGTTCACTCTTCGTCTTTCCGCATGTCGGCTTCGAGTTGCATGAGCAGCGTGTCGATCAGCACAAGCACATCGCTCCTGCGGCGCACGTCCACATCGAGAATGGGAAACACCCGGCCGGTGGATGCGAGCCGGTCGGCATAGTCGTCGAGGGTGGGCACGGCGTGGGACTGCATCCGCCCCACGCCCACGACGCAGGGCAGTGTCCGCAGATGCTCGGCGAATCCGTCCAGGTACACGCACAGGTCGGCCAGCGGATCGGGCCGCGAGTTGTCCATCAGCACGATCAGGCCCAGCGCGTTCCTCGCGAGGATCTTCCAGAGAAAGTCGAAACGGGCCTGCCCGGGCGTACCGAACAGGCGAACGATGTCGCCGTTGTCCAGCGTGAGCTGGCCGTAGTCCAGCCCGACCGTGGTGCGGGCCTTGTCGATGGACGCGTCGGAACTGCGCACGTCGGTCACGACCGGCGCGACCTCGCTCACGAGGCCGATGGCCGTCGTCTTGCCAGCGCCCACGGAGCCCGTGACGAGGATCTTGTGCTCCCTCATGGCGCGCGCAGGCCCAGCCGGCGGCGGATGCGTTCGATGAAGCTGCGCGCGAAATCGCCGCCGCGCAGCGATCCGTCGCTGCGGGATATGGCCGGCGGCAGCGCTTGTGCCACACGCAGCTCCAGCACGCCTGCCTTGCGCAGCTCGTGCAGGAAGGCCACGCACTGGGAGAAAGGCAGCTGGCTGAGGTCGGCCAGCTCGGTCGCGTTCAGTGCGCGCCGCGACAGCAGGCTCGCCATTCGGATGTTGTCGAGGTCGTTGCGCAGCAGCATGGCCGGCGGCCAGCGGCGCAGCATGAAATGCTCCGCGTCGGACACCTCGACTTCCAGCGCCGTCTGCTCGTGCAGCGTGAGGCCGCCGGGCTGCGCCTCGCGCAGCGCGTGCTCGATGCTGCGCAGCCACTGCTGCAGCCTGTCGGCGCGGATCGGCCGCTCCATGGTGCCGGGCTGCCACCCCGCGTTCATGCTGGTGAGCCTGAGCACGGCGGCGGCCATGCTGCCGGCCAGCCCGGGATATTCATGCTCCGCAGAAGAGCCGTCGACCAGCAGCGCGTCGTAAGGCGGCGCGTCGACCAGCTGCCAGGCGAAGCCGGGCTGGCCCGCAGAGAGCCTCATGATCGTGCGGATCAGGACCGCCTCTGCCATGGGCAGTTTGTGGATGCCGAGCCTCAGCATGGATGTGTCCCCTGCGCCGCGACCATGCCTGGTCAGTTCGTCGAGGCCGTGCCGCGCCAGCCTTGGAGGCACGGCGCAAAGATGCGGTCCAGCGCGCCGGCGGCCGCCTGTTGAAAGCGTTGCATGCCGATGTGGGCCGCCACGAAGCCGTCCGGACCACCAAGGGGTCGTCCGCTCACCAGCTCGCTCTTGCAGCGGGGCAGCAAGGCGGATGCGGCAACGGCCAAACAAGCCAGAAGGACCGCCGATTCGATCAGCGTGAACCCCTTGGTGACGCGCGAAAGCCGTTGCCCTGCCTGTTGGTTTTCTGCACCCGTCGACCTTTTATTCAACCCGTTCCCCTTGCTGTAATCTGAAGCATCCATTTCCCTATGCGGAAATGATGAAAATGAATGAGTTTTTTCGTGCGCTCGCAATGCAGACATGCCGAATTGCATGTCCATCAAAAGGATTCGTGACAATTGTTTACGAAATCTGTTGTGCTGCGCTAGCGCACAAAATGAGTTTCAGCCGATCAGCTTTCGATGCAATCCGCACGATCTGGCCGAATCAATTGCACCAAATTAAGGCAAATTGCCCGCATGTGGTGCATCTGCAATCAGCAGATATGAGCAACACCCGGCTGGGCGCCGGTATTCAGCGGCAGACCGACGAATCGAGATGCGGCTCCAGCCGGCGTTCACTCGTCTCGGCTGGAGGAGGCATCCACTCCTGCAGGCTGAGCTTTTCAACCGCCATGTTCACGAACGCCGTGACCGCAAGCGGTCGCTGCTGGCGGCTCGGGTAGACCACGCTCATGCCGCGTCCTGCCCGCACGTATTGAGGCAGCACCGGCACCAGCCGGCCCGCCGCCACTTCGGACGAGGTCAGGATCGCCGGCAGGGCGACGATGCCCAGCCCGGCGCAGGCGGCCTCGCGCAGTGCCACGTGCGTGTTGCTGCTGAAGCGTCCCCGAACCCGCACGTCTTCTTCGCAGTCGTCGGGGCCTTTCAGCCGCCATGTGGCGAAGCTGCCCGTCGCTGGCGGCTGGGTAACGCATTCGTGCTCGCTCAACTCGCGCAGATCGCGAGGCGCGCCATTCGCCGCAAGATAGGCCGGACTGGCAAGGAGGCCTCCATAGCTCGTGAAGATGCGGCGCGCCACGTAACTCGAATCCTCGAGCGCCCCGATGTGGAACGCGACGTCGATGCGATCGGCGATGAGGTCGGCCTGCAGGTCGCTGAGGACGAAGTCGATTTGCACCGCCGGGTGCGCAGCCAGGAAGGCCGACACCCAGCCCATGTCGAAGTACTCGAAGAAGCTGGCCGAAGCCGCCACCCGGATCGCGCCGCTGGGCTCCTTGCTGCCCGCCACGTGCGACTGCCCGGCCTCTATCAGTTCCTCCACCGCGGGGCCGCAGCGCTCGTGGAAGGTCTGGCCCGCGCTCGTCAGCGTGAGCTTGCGGGTGGAGCGCTGCATCAGGCGGGTGCCCAGCCGCGTCTCGAGCTGCTGGATGCGCCGGCTCACCGTGGCCGAGGGCATGCGCAGGTGCCGCGCGGCCTCCGCGAAGCTGCCCAGGCGCGCCACCTGGACAAACATGGCGACTTCGTTCAGATCGAGCAAGAGATTCCTTTCCTGGATGACTGCTGCAAAAAGCCTGCTTCTATCAATTTCGCTATTGCTATCGATCGATATTCAAATCGAGATCAATTCAGCCCGAATAGCGGTGCGATATGCCGAACCCGCGCAAAAGCGCGGCGGCCAATACTGAGCACCGGCTGACTTTCCGCAATTGGCGGACGCCCTATGGAAAAATGCCGCGAATCTCAATGACATTGCGGCAATATTCATTGCCCGGCTGTTTATAAATATCGACAGACGATTGATCTAATCCATCACCCACCGTCGAGGTCGGTTGGCCGGCAGATGACCTCGACTTCGGATCGCCCATGCAAGTTTTCACCGATGCCCAGGCGCTGCGCTCGCCGCGCTGCCTGGACGACCTGCTCCTGTACCGCCTCTCCCGGGCCATTCGTCCGGGCAGCGGCATGGCGACGCGCCTCGTTGAAGGAGGCTTCGGCATCACGCACCGCGAGTGGGGAATGATCGGCATGCTCGCGCAGATCGGCGAGATCACCTCCTCGGCATTCGCCGAGCGCCTGCACCTCGACCGCGTGCGCACCTCGCGCGGCCTGCGCAGCCTTGCGGAGAAGAAGCTGGTGGAACGCCGGCGCGACGCCGAGGACGGCCGCGAGGTGCACGTGCGGCTGAGCGCCGCGGGCCGCGAACTGTGCGATTCGGTCTTTCCGAGGATCGCGCGCCTGAACATGGACCTGCTCGAAGCCATCGACGAAGAGCATCTCGACGTCTTCCTCACGTGCCTGCGCCGGCTCGAGCTGCGCGGCAAGGAACTGAGCGCGCTGGGCACGGTGCCGGAAAAGGCGGACCGGCGCTCCGGCGGCACGCGCCACAGGTGGCCGGGCCGCAGCGCCTGAGCAGGCCCGAAGCGCGATCGCCAGGAAATCGTCGGAAATTTGACAGTTCCGGCGCCGAGCGGTGCCTACCATCCGGCACCACATGAACACCGACACCAAAGACAACCGCTCAGTCCGGCGCGCCCTGCTGACCGGCGGCGCGCTGCTGGCCGGCGCTGCAGCCACGGGCGCCGGCTACGTTCTCACCCACTCCGACCAGCCCATCGCCATGGACGACTTCTCCGACCTGCCCCGCGCCATGCGCACCCTCGAACGCTTGCGCACCGCACCGCTGCGCACCCGCTCGGGCTGGGACCTGGCGCAGGTGCTGCACCACAGCGCACAGAGCGTCGAATACTCGCTCGACGGCTTCCCCCAGCTCAAGCCCGCGTGGTTCCGCGGCTCACTGGGCAGCATGGCATTCGCGGTGTTCTCGGCGCGCGGCCGAATGAGCCACGGGCTCGAAGAGCCCATTCCCGGCGCACCGGCGATCGCGTCAGGCCAGCCGCTCGATGCCGCGGTGGAGCACCTGATGAGCGCGCTGGGCCGCTTCGAACGCCACGGCAACGCGCTCGCGCCGCACTTCGCCTACGGCGTGCTGAGCAAGTCGGAGTACACCCGGGCGCATCTCATGCACCTGGCGAATCACTGGGAGCTGGTGGACGCCGGCTGACGCGCGCTTCGAGGGCTTCGCGCCCGATGCAGGTTCACGTTCCGGCGACGACCTCTTCGTTGCGGATCTCGCCGTTGCCGGTGACGTCCTGCTCGTCGGCCTCGTCGAGGCGGCGGGCGGGGGGTGGCGGCTGGCTCGACAGGGCACGGTCATGCATGCACCGGCAGGTATTCTTCGGCCATCGAAGAACCGAAGGAGACGGCGGACATGTACACGGAACAAGGCGGCGAAGGCGCGGACCTGCTTCTCTTGCTGCACGGAATGGGCGCGACGGGCGCCGTGTGGTCGCCCCTGTGCGCCGATGCCGGCACCCGCTGGAAAGGCCGCTGGCTCGCACTCGACCTGCCCGGCCATGGCGGCTCCGGCACGCAGGACTCCTACGCCATCGGCCAGCACGCGGCGAGCGTCGCGCGCGCCGTGCTGCCGCATCTGCAGCCAGAAGGGCGCCTCGTGGTGCTCGGGCATTCGCTGGGCGGCGTGATCGGCCTCGCGCTCGCCACGGGCTGGTTCGGCCTCCTGCCGCATCGCGTCTTCGCGGCCGGCATCAAGATCGCTTGGAGCGACGAGGAAGTGCGCCGCATGGACTCGCTGGCGCTGCAGCCCGCGAAGCTGTTCGCCACCGAAGAGGAAGCGCGCGAGCGTTACCTGAAGGTGTCGGGCCTCGCCGCGGTTGCCGGTGCGCCGGCATCGGTGTCAGCGCGAGGCATCGCGCACGGCGACGGCGGCTGGCGCCTTGCGATGGACCCGCGCGCCAACGCGGTGGGCAAGCCGCCGCTATCGGAGCTGATGACGCTCGCGCGCTGCCCCGTTCATCTCGCGCGCGGAGGCAACGATGCGATGGTGACGCTGGAGCAGACCCGCTCGCTCGACGCCGAAGCGCGCGACCTCGGGCCGCATGGGCACAACGTGATGGTCGAGGCGCCCGCGCAGGTCTGGGACTGGATGGCTTCCTTCAGCTGACGCGCAGCTCTTCGATCCTGCGGATCGGTACGGCCACTTCGGCCACTTCGGCGGCACGCGCCCTCAGCTGGCCGCACCCGCCGTCGATGTCCTGCCCCGCCGACTGCCGCAGCTTCGTCAGGATGCCGCGCTCGTGCAGCGTGCGGGCAATCTGCTTGCAGCGTTCCCAGGACGGTCGGTTGAAGTCGACGCCATCCACCGCGTTGAACGGAATCATGTTCAGCACGCCCCACTTGCCCGTGAGCAGCCGGACGATGCCGTCGATCTCGTCCTGCCCATCGTTGACGCCTTCCAGCAGTGTCCACTGGTACTGGATGGGGTAGCCGGTGGCCCGCGCGTAGCGTTCGCCCGCGGCGACCAGTTCTTCCGGCGTCATGTTGGGCGCGCGCGGAAGCAGCTTCCTGCGCAGCCCGGCCTTGGTGGTGTGCAGAGAGAGCGCCAGCGCGGGCCTGACGCGCTCCCCGGCCAGTCTCTCGAACACGCGCGGATCGCCCACGGTGGAGAACACGAGGTTCTTGTGGCCGACATTGCCCACGGTGCCGAGCAGCTCGATGGCCTCCAGCACGTTGTCCATGTTGTGCGCGGGCTCGCCCATGCCCATGAACACCACCTTGCGCACCGGCCTGCGCATGCGCGCGAGCGCGACCTGGGCAATGATCTCGGCGCTTCCCACCTGCCGCAGCAGGCCGTCGCGGCCCGTCATGCAGAACTGGCAGCCGACGGCGCAGCCAACCTGCGACGACACGCAGAGGCCGTCGCGCGGCAGCAGCACGCTTTCGACGGTCTGGCCGTCGGCGAGCGCGACCAGCAGCCGCTCGGAACCATCGGCGCCCGGATGCGCCGCGACCACGCGCGCCAGCCCCGCAAGCTCGGCTTCGATGGCTGGCAAGGCCTCCATCAACGGCGCGGGAAAGAAGCTCGCGGGCAGGCGCCTGCCGCTGTTCCTGGGCAGGGCGTGGGACCACAGCCGCAGGATGCGCTGCTCATGGCTGGGACCGGCTCCGGCTTTTCGCAGCCGCTCTTTCAGTTCGTGGATTCGCATGCGCCCTCTGGGGCTGGAAGCTTCCCGTGCCTGCCGGCTGCCTTTTTCGGAGCAGCGCCGAACGCACGGGAGGATGGTCGACAAGCCCCGGATTGTGCACGGCCCCAGCCGCCTCAGCCCTGCGACTGCAGCCCCATGGCCCGGCGGCGGCTGCTGGCGATCATGGCCGACCCCGCAAGGCACAGTACCGCGAGCAGGGCCAGCGCGGCGCTGGTGCCGCGGGTGAAGATGGCCACGTCGACGCCGGAAAGTCCCGCGCCTGCGTTGCCTAGAACGCTGCGCTGCGAGCCTGGCGAAAGCCGCGCCAGCGCCACGCTGAGCGCCAGCGCGGTGCCCACCATGATTCCGGTGTTCTGCAGTGTCGAGCGCACGCCGTTGGCGATGCCCCTGCGCTGCGGCGTCACTGTCTGCAGGATCGACGCGTTGTTCGGCGTCACGAAGCTGCCGATGCCGAGGCCCAGCCCCCAGAAGCACAGCGACAGCGGCACCGCGCCGATCTCCGGCCGCAGCAGCGTGGCCAGCATCGCCAGCGCGCCTGCCGCGAGCAGCATGCCGCCCACGCACACCGCCTCGGGACTGAAGCGCCGGATCAGCATGCCCGCCACGGGTGCGGCCATCAGCATGCCGAATGCGACCGGGGCCACCCGCAGGCCCGCCTGCGAGGGCTCCAGCCCCGCGCAGGCCTGCAGATACAGCGCCACCAGCACCAGCGGCGCGGCCTGCGCCATCGACAGCAGCAGGATGCCCGCGTAGGCGGTGCGGCGCACCGGGTCACCGAACAGCGAGGGATCGACCAGCGGGCTCGATGCGCGCACCTGGACCCTGTAGAAGAGCGCGATGGCGCCAAGCCCCGCGAACATGAACGCCCACACCGGCGTGCTCGTCCAGCCGCGCGTGCCCGCCATCGAGAGCGCGTAGGTCACGCATCCGATGCCAACGAAGGAAAGCGCCGCGCCCGCAAGGTCGAAGCGCTCCGACCGCACGGCTGCGCCCGCCGGCAGCACCTTCCACGACAGGGCCAGCACGCACAGCCCCAGCGGCACGTTGAGCATGAAGAGCACGCGCCAGCCCCACCACGACACGACGAAGCCGCCGGCCAGCGGGCCCACGACCTGCGCCAGCGCCGCGACCATGGCGAGCACGCCGAGCGCCAGCCCCATCCTGCGGCGGCCGAAGGCGTCTCCAACCAGCGCGCTGGCATTGGCCATGACGCCGGCCGCGCCCACCGCCTGGCAGATGCGTGCCGCCAGCATCAGCCCGGCGTCGGGCGCGAAGGCGCATGCCGCGCAGGCGGCCACGAAGAGGCACAGCCCCGCGAGGAAGAGCCTGCGCCGCCCCCACAGGTCTGCCAGCCGCCCGAAGCTGAGGATGCAGACGGTGCTGACCAGCATGTACGACAGCAGGATCCAGCTCGCCTGCGTGGGCGAAGCATGCAGGCTGCGCGCCACTGCCGGCAGCGCGACGTTGAGCGCGCTGAGGTTGAGAAAGCACAGCAACGCCCCGGCGCTGGCGGCTGCGAGCACCGCCCAGCCAGCCCTGTCGTCCGCCCCCTCGCTGCCCTCACTGCCGGTAGTCACTTGCGTTCAGTCTTCGCTCTTGAAGCCCGAGGCCTCGACGATGGGGCGCCAGTACGCGCGGTCCGAGGCCATGATCCGCTTCACTTCCGCGCCGGGCAGCCCCGTGGGCTCGAGGCCCATGCGGTCGACCTGCCCGCGCACCTGCGGGCTGCGCATCGCGGAGAGAAAGGCCGACTCCAGCTTCGCGACCACGTCCTTCGGCGTGCCGGCAGGCACGAACGCAGCGTAGGCGGCATTGGCGCGGTCGAAGGCGTCGTAGCCCGACTCCTTGATCGTCGGAACATCGGGCAGCCAGCTCAGCCGTTTCGTGCCCGCCACGCCCAGGATGCGCAGCTTGCCCGCGCGATGCAGTTCGAGCTGGCTGGCCAGCGCGTCGGCACCCAGCGGCACGTGGTCGCCGACGATGTCGGTGGCCAGCGGCGCGCCGCCCCGGTAGGTGACGGGCGTGAGCGGCACGCCGATGGCCTTCGACAGCTGCAGCAGGCTGAAATGCAGGCCGCCGCCGAGGTTGGTGAGGCCGACGCTGCCGCCGGAAGGGTTCTTGCGCACCCATGCGACGTATTCCGCGAGCGTTTTGAACGGCTGGTTCGCGCCCGCGGAGATCACGCTGGGCACGTTCGCCAGGTGCGCGAGGGGAACGAAGTCCTTGTCGACGTCGTAGTTCAGCCGCGCGTAGGTCATCGGAAAGAGCACGAAGGGCGGCGTGGCCCCGAGCAGGATGGTTCGGCCGTCGGGCTTCGCAGCCTTCACCGCCTCGATGGAGATGCGGGTGGAAGCGCCGGGGCGGTTCTCCACCAGCACGGGCTCCTTCAGCGTGGTGCGCAGGTCCTCGGCCAGCGAACGCGCGAGGCTGTCGAGCGCGCCGCCCGGCGGAAAGCCGATGATCAGCCGGATGGGCGTGGCGCTGTCGGCATGCGCGGCCGCGCCGGCCAGGGCGATCGAGGCGCCCAGCAGAAGTGTCTTGAGGAACGAGGCCATGGTGGGAGTACCTGCGGAGTTGGGAACGGGTGGAGGGCCGGCTCAGAAGGCCAGCACGGGCAATGCGTTCGCCGGCCTGTGCGCGGCCTCGAAGCCGGCCGCGGCCTGCAGCAGCTGCTGGTCTTCGCGGAAGCGGCCGACCAGTTGCATGCCGATGGGCAGGCCGTCGCGTCCGGCGCCGCAGGGCAGGCTGATGGCGGGATGGCCCGTGAGGTTGAAAGGCATCGTCCACGGGAACCAGTTCGGCCTCAGGTCGGCATAGGACTGGCCGTCGATCTCGATGCTTCCGAACAGGTCCTGGTCGATAGGCAGCGCCGTGCGCGAAAGGGTCGGCGTGAAGATGAAGTCGTGCGTCTCCAGCTGGGCCTGCACCCGGCGAAAGAGCGCGGTCCTGGCGAACATGGCCTGCTGGAAGGCGACGCCGTCGACGTGCTGCGCCAGCGCGAGCTGCTGCAGCAGCGAGGGGCTGAGCTTCTCGCCGTGCGCCTCGGCCAGCGGAGCGAAGCGGCCACGCCAGCTGGTGTGGTTGATCACGCGCCACACCGGCTCGACGTCATAGCCCTCGTCGGGCATCTCCTCCAGTTGCGCCCCCATCGAGCGCAGCGTGGCGAGCGCGGCCTCGAAGGCGGCGGCGACGTCGGCGGAGATCGGCCGCCCTTCCAGCGTCGCACGGTACAGGACGCGCTTTCCGCGCAGGTCGGAGGCGGGCCGCAGCGCGTCGAAGTAAGGCTGCGCGGGCACGCCCAGCGACCACGGGTCGCAGCCGTGCGCGCCGGTCATGGCCTGCAGCATGAGCGCGGTGTCGGCCACGTCGCGCGTGGTGGGCGTCACGTAGGTGTAGTTGCCGAAGGCGTCCTGCACCTGGCTGTGCGGCACCACGCCCAGGCTCTGCTTCAGGCCCACAACGCCGTTGCAGGCGGCGGGAATGCGGGTGGAGCCGCCGCCGTCGGTGGCGATGGCCAGGGGCGCGACGCCCGCCGCCATGGAGGCGGCCGCACCTCCGCTGGAGCCGCCGCTGGTGCGCGTGGCGTCCCATGCGTTGCGGGTGCTGCCGAAGAGGGGCGCATCGGTCATGCACTTGGCACCGAACTCGGACGAGGTGGTCTTGCCGATCAGGATGCCGCCGGCCTGGCGAATGCGCGCCACGGCCAGCGCGTCCTGCGCGGGAACATGGTCGCGGTGCAGCACCGAGCCGTAGGTGGTCCTGACGTCCGCGGTATCGACGATGTCCTTCGCCGTGAAGGGCAGGCCGTGCAGCAGGCCCTGCGCCGCGCCCTTCATCAGGGCCGCCTCCGCCTTCCTGGCCTCTTCCATGGCCTGCTCGTGGCATAGGGTGACGAAGCAGTTCAGCAGCGGCTGCACCGCATCTGCGCGGCGCAGCACCTCGGCGACGATCTCCACCGGCGAGAGCTTGCGTTGCGCGACGAGGGAGCGCAGTGTCACGGCGGACATTTCGCAGATCTCGGACTTCGGAAGACGGGGATACTTTTGCATGCGCAAATGATTGATGCGCCCCCGAAGCCAGTCCAATACTGTTTTCTCGAAAAGGCATATGACCAGCGTATGGCAGCACCAGACTTCAGAACGCTCCGCTACTTCGTGGCCGTTGCCGAGGAACGCAGCGTGGGCAAGGCCGCACGGCGGCTCAACATGGCACAGCCACCGCTGTCGGTGCACATCAGGAACCTGGAAGCCTCGGTGGGAACGCCCCTGTTCCAGCGCACGGCGCGCGGCATGGAGATCACCGATGCCGGCAATGCGCTCTTCAGGCGCGCGAAGGAAGCCCTGCTGCTGGCCAACGAGGGCTTCGACGCCGCGCGGGCCATAGGCTCGGGCAGCAGGGGCCGGCTCACTGTCGGAACCATGGTGGTGCTCTCTTACCTGGTGCTGCCCCGCCTGGAGAACGCGCTGCGCGCGAAGCTGCCCGACGTGGAGATCCAGTACGTGGAGCTCAACGCGGTGAACAACATCTCGGCCATCGCCGATTCCGACGTGTCGGTGGCGATCTGCATTCCGCCCATCGCGCAGGCCGGCATCTCGGTCGAGCGCATCGGCACCCAGCCGCTGATGCTGGCGGTGCGCGCGGATTCGCCGCTGGCGCGCATGGCCAGCGTTCCGCTGCAGCGGCTCGAGGGCGTGCCGCTCATCGGGCTGCCGGTGCCCGAGGGCGATCTCGACAAGTCGGTGGTGGCCTCGATGCTGCGGCGGCACGGCGTCGGCATGCCCGTCGCGCAGCGGGTCGAGACCATGGTGTCGGCGCTGGCGCTGGTGCTCGCGGGCAAGGGCGTGGCCATCCTGCCCGCATGCGCGCGGATCGGCCGGCCGCCGGGCGTGGTGTTCAGGCCGCTGCGCAACGTCGACGCGAAGATGGAGATCGCCGCCTGCTGGCGCAGCGACTGGGACAGCCCGCTGATCCAGCCCTTCCTGGCGTGCGCGCGGGCCTCCGTGCGACAGGCGGCCTAGCTAGGGCCTGTTCACACTATTTCCGGGGTCGCGAAGGGCAGCCAGGGCGGGCCAATCAAGGCGCGTGACGACGCGTGTGCATGCGCACACGCTAGGAACGCAACGCCGAGTGGCCCGCCCTGGCTGCCCTTCCCGCAGGGTTGGTGCTCCAAGGGGCCGTCTGCGGCGTTGCCCGCGCTTGCAAGGCTTCAGCCTTGCTGCGCACGGGCGCCTTGCAGCCAGCCCCTTGGAGCACCAACGCGACCCCGGAAATAGTGTGAACAGGCCCTAGAACAGGCTGCCCTGCCCCGCCGCGCCCGGCGGGCGGAACGCGGAAATTTCGAGCGGAATGCGTTCGCGGTTGTAGCCCAGGCGGTTCGTCGCCTTCTGGAAACGCTGGTGGATCAGGTCGGCCCACAGGCCCGAGCCCTTCATTCGCGTGGCGAAGTCGGCGTCGTAGTCCTTGCCGCCGCGCATTTCGTGGATGCGCGCCATGATGCGGTCGGCGCGCTGGGGGTAGTGCAGCGCCAGCCACTCCTTGAAGAGCGGAGCCACTTCCCACGGCAACCGCACCACCGTGTAGAAGGCGCTGCGCGCGCCGGCCTCCCATGCGGCTTCGAGCACCTGTTCCATGTCTTCGGTCACGAAGGGGATCTGCGGCGCCACGCTCACGCCCACCGGCACGCCGGCCTCGGTGAGCGTGCGGATGGTGCGCAGCCGCCGGTGCGGCGCCGCGGCGCGGGGCTCCAGCTTGCGGGCGAGGTCGCCGTCGAGCGTGGTCACGGTGATGTACACGGCCGCCAGGTGGTCGGCGGCCATGGGCGCGATCAGGTCGAGATCGCGCTCGATGGCGCTCGACTTGGTGACCAGCGCGAAGGGGTGGCGCGCCTCGCCCAGCAGTTCGATCACCGAGCGCGTCAGCCGCAGCTCGCGCTCGATGGGCTGGTAGCAGTCGGTGGCGGTGCCGATGGCGATGTAGCTGGGCCGGTAGCTGCGGCGCCCGAGTTCGGCGCGCAGCACCTCGGCGATGTTGCGCTTGGCGATCAGCTTGGTCTCGAAGTCGAGGCCGGGCGACAGGTTGAGGTAGCTGTGCGTGGGCCGCGCAAAGCAGTAGATGCAGCCGTGCTCGCAGCCCCGGTAGGGGTTGAGGGAGCGGTCGAAGTAGATGTCGGGCGAGTCGTTCTCGTTGAGGGCCGACTTCACGTCCTCGAAGCGCACCTCGGTGGCCAGGGGCTGCAGCGTCTCGGCCTCGGCCGCGCCTTCTTCCAGCGTGCCCCAGCCGTCGTCGAAGGCGTTGCGCTCGTCCTTGGAAAAGCGGTGTGCGATGTGCGTGGCCGCGCCGCGGCCCTTGATGGCGTGGATGGGAATGAAGGCGGCTGGCATGGTCGGCGACTCCTTGGTAACTCGATTTACTGTTTATTTATACAGTATTCCACCGATTCACCGTCATTGCCGATTTTTTAATTTCTTTCTTGACAGAAATTTCGGGAATCCTAAACTCGGAGCCATGGAACTCACCGACATCCAACGCAAGTTCGTCCTGCACTGGGGCGAAATGGGCTCGCTGTGGGGCGTCAACCGCACCGTCTCGCAGATCCACGCCCTGCTCTTCGCCTACGGCAAGCCCATGAACGCCGAGGAGCTGTGCGACACGCTCGGCGTGGCCCGCTCCAACATCAGCAACAGCCTGAAGGAACTGCAGGCCTGGAACCTGGTCCGCATCACCCACACGCTGGGCGACCGGCGCGACTACTTCGAAACCAGCGTCGACGTGTGGGAGCTGTTCCGCACCGTGGTGCGCGAGCGCAAGGAACGCGAGTTCGACCCCACGGTGCGCGTGCTGCGCGAGCTGGTGTCCAGCCCCGACTTCCAGAAGGAGCCCGCCGACGCGCAGGACCGCATCCGCTCCACGATGGAGCTCATGGAAAAGCTCGCCACCTGGGCCGACGAGATGCTGCGGCTGTCGCCCGGCACGCTCGACAAGGTGATGACGCTGGGTGCCAGCGTGCAGAAGTTCGTTCGCGGCGATTCGTCGCAAGGCGGCAAGGGTGGCAAGGGCGAAGACCCGGACGCGCACCACGCCAGCCTGCCCATGATCTGAGTCTCTTTTTTTGCCCAACAATTTCTGTTTTGACAGAAATATCGAGAACGAAGAACGCCATGAGCCATACCGTGACACCCACCTATCCGCTCACGATCTATTTCGATGCAAGCTGCGCGATCTGCTCTGCCGAAATGGGCGCCCTCAAGGCACGCGACGCTGCCGGCCGGCTTCAGCTGGTCGACTGCTCGCCCATCGGCTTCACCGGCGGCCCGGCACCGCGCGAGGCGCTGATGGCGGCCATCCACGTCTCCAGCGCCGACGGCAAGGTGCACGTCGGCGTGCCGGCCATCCGCATCTGCCGCGCGGCGGTGGGCCTGTCCAGCGGCGGCCTGCTGCTCGACCTGCCGCTGGTCGCGCCGCTGGCCGATCGCGCCTATGCGCTTCTGGCACGCAACCGCTACCGCATTCCGCGCTGGCTGGCCGCCAGGCTGGCGGGACGCGTCGCCCCTTCATGCGATGACGGCAACTGCCGCATCTGAAGAAGAAACAACCACACGGGGAACCCACCATGCCCACCGTCTTCCAGCCCGACTTCCGCATGCCGCGCGGAACTGTCGAGCACACCGGCGCCCCCATCACCGCCGAGGACACGCAGGACTACTTCACCGAGGTCGCGACCGACTACAGCGCCTGGAGCCCCAGCTACAACATGCACTTCGGCTTCTGGCGCGTGGGGCTGAACCCGCTGCGGCGCGAGGGCATGCTGGTCGAGATGAACCGCGTGGTCGGCCGTGCGCTGCGCCTCGACGATGCACCCCGCCGCTGCGTGATCGACATGGGCTGCGGCGCCGGCGCCACCGCGCGCACGCTGGTTGGCGACCACGCATCGCTCTATGCCATCACCGTGACCAACGTAGCCGTGCAGAACCGCATCGCCGCGAAGCTCGACGCCGCCGCGGGCGTGGCGGACCGCATGGCGCACATCGATGCCGACTACACCCGCACCGGCCTGCCCGCCGCGCAGGCCGATGGCGCGTGGGCTGTAGAAAGCGCCTGCTATGCCGGCGGCACCGACAAGGCCGACTTCATCCGCGAGGCCGCGCGGCTGCTCAAGCCCGGTGCGCGCCTCGCGGTGGTCGACGGCTTCCTGCTGCGCCGCAACCCTGGCCGGCTCGCAAGCTGGCTGCACCGCCTGTGGGCCGACAGCTGGGCCGTGCCCACGCTGGCCGTGCGCGAAGACTTCGTCGCCGCGCTGCACGCGCACGGCTTCGAAGACGTCGAAGTGAAGTCGTTGCGCTGGCGCGTCGCGCCCAGCGCGCTGCACATCCCGGTGCTGGCCACCCGCTTCACGCTGGCCGAGCTCTGGAAGGCGCGCGGCAGGCTCAGCCCGTGGCGGCGCAAGCACATCGTGGCCAGCTACTGCGCCCTGGCGCTGGGCATGTTCTGGCGCGACTTCGACTACTGCATGGTCACCGCCACGCGCCGCGCCGACTGAGCGCGACACGAATACAGACAGAAAGAGGAGAAGAGGCTTTTCATGCAAAACGATCCCGAAGAAAGCAGGCTCGCCGAGCTGGCACCCGTCGAACCGCAAAATGAAGAAGCACAGCCCAAACCCGTTCGCGGCATGCCCTTCGGCTGGTTCTGGCCGATGGCCATCGGCGCCGCGGTCGCGCTGGTGCTGCGCCTGTTCTTCAGCAGCGCCCCCGGCAAGCCCTACTCGGCCATGCTGGCTTCCTTCGTCTACTTCGTTCCCGCGGTGTGCGGCGCGGTCACGGTGTACATGGCCGAGCGCATCGAGCGGCGCAGCTGGGGCTACTACATTTGGGCGCCGTGGGTGGCGACCTCGCTCTTCGTCGGCGGCACGCTGCTGGTGTTCATCGAGGGGCTGATCTGCGCCATCGTCATCGTGCCGCTGTTCGCCACCATGGGCAGCGTGGGCGGGCTGGCGATGGGCATCGTGTGCCGCGTCACCAACTGGCCGAAGCAGGCCGTCTACAGCTTCGCGATGCTGCCGCTGGTGCTCGGAGCCATCGAGCCCCAGCTGCCCAACCCCGACCAGTTCTCAAGCACCTCGCGCACGCTCTTCATCGCCGCGCCGGCCGAACGCGTGTGGCACGAGCTCAACGCCGCGAGCGACATCCGCCCCGCCGAGGTCGGCGACGCATGGGCCTACCGCATCGGCGTGCCGATGCCGGTGTCGGGCGTGACCGTCGACACGCCCGAGGGCCGCGTACGCCAGGTGCAGTGGCAGAAGAACGTGCACTTCGAGGAGGTCATCACCGAATGGGAGCCCAACCGCCTGCTGAAGTGGCGCTTCCGCTTCTCGCCCGACTCCTTCCCGGCCGGCGCGCTCGACGACCACGTGATGATCGGCGGCCAGTACTTCGACCTGCGCGACGCCACCTACACGCTGACGCCGCGCGACGGCGGCACCGAGCTGCGCGTGGCGGTGTCCTGGCGGCTGAGCACCAGCTTCAACTGGTATGCCGACCGTGTCATGCACCTGCTGCTGAACGATGCCTCGGAGAACATCCTGCGCTTCTACAAGGCGCGCAGCGAAGCCACGGCAACCGCAGTCGCTGCAAGATGACAACGATGCAACCCGTCTTCCAGCAGGCGCTCGGCCCGGCCTGGGACCGGCTGGGCGAGGTCATCCGCCGCCACTACACGATGAGGCCGTTCTCCGACGACTACGTCTGCGTGCGCGGCACCATGGACGAGGTCTGGCACGCGCCCTGGGCCGCGCTGCTGATGCCCTTCGGGCGGCTGTTCGGCGCGCTGGTGCCGCACCAGGGCAAGGAGGTACCCATCGAGGTGCACTACCGCTGCCGCCCCGACAACGCCACACTCTATTGGGACCGCGTTTTCCACTTCCCCGGCAGGCCGCCCTTCCACTTCCACTCGCACATGGAGCACGACGCGGCCCATGGCAGCGAGGTGACCGAGTACGTGCGCTTCGGCATCGGCATGCGCCTCGCGGTGAGCGCGGAAGAAGGCGCGGTGGTGTTCCGCGACCTGGGCTACGTCTGGCGCATCGCGGGGCTGCGCATTCCGCTGCCGCTCGGCCTGTTCATGGGCACGGCCTATGTGGAGGAACGGCCCGACCCGGCCGACGCCGAGCGCTTCACCATGAAGATGCTGCTGCGCCACCGCTGGTTCGGCGACGTGTTCCGCTACAGCGGGCGCTTCCACCTCGGCCCGCGAACAGGATCACAATGAGCGCACCATGCCTCGCCGCCCAGAAAACCTCTACGCCCAGTACCACGCCCACGTCTATTTCGGCCCCGACACGCTCGCGCAGGCCAAGGCCCTCTGCGAACGCGCGGGCCGTGAGCTGATGGTGGTGGTCGGCCGCGTGCACGAGCGGCTGGTGGGCCCGCATCCGCACTGGAGCTGCCAGCTCGCCTTCGACGCCGCCGAGTTCGACCAAGTCATCGAATGGCTGGAAGCCAACCGCAACGGGCTCGACGTGTTCGTGCACGGCGTGACGGGCGACGACCTCGCCGACCACACGACGCACGCCATGTGGCTGGGCGAGGAAAGCGAGCTCGACCTGCGGATGTTCCGCCGCTAGGCCGTCTCTTCGGTACCCGCGCCGTGCACCTTGAAGAAGGTGGCGCCCTCCACCTTCTGCCCGATGGCCTTCTCGTAGGCCTCGCGCACCTCGTCGGGCTGCCCGGCCTGGCCGAAGAAGTCCTTCAGGTACGGCCCCAGCAGCGGATGCGCCGCCAGCTCCCTGAGCGGCAGGCCGTTGATCATCTCGTCTCGGCAGGCCGAAGGCAGGAACACGTTGCGGTTCTTCTCCGGATCGCGGATCAGCCCCTTGGGCTCGTGGGCCGGGTCGGCCTGCATCGCCTCCAGCTCCTCGAAGAAGCGGCGCCGCATCATCACGATGCCCTTGTCGCTCTGGCCCAGCTTCTCGCGCGTGCGGTCGGTGACGGTGCCCTGCCCCACCCACACCACGAAGTCCTGGTTGGCGACGTGGCTGGTGATCCAGCGGCCCGTCGCCGGGTCCTTGATCGGGCCGTACCACGACGGGATGCGCTCCTGCACGTAGGGCTCCTGCTCGCTGGGCACACGGCTCAGCACCCACAGCACGCTCAGCGTGTTGTGGTCGTCGATGGGCACGCGCCATTCGAAGTGGTGGCCGAGGAAAAAACCGTTCGGCCACAGCGTGACGCGGCCGGTGGTCCACATCACGTTGTTCTCGCGCTCGCCGCCGCGCAGGCGCCTGTAGACGAAGCCGTGCTCGAACTCCTCGAAGGCAAGCTTCAGGTGCGTGGGCACGTACGGCCCCTCGTCGCCCTGCAGGCGCGTGGTCCAGTTGTTGTGGGTCCACTCGAAGTGCACCGGGTCGATGGAGTTCTCCTGGCACTGGAACCAGTTGCACGGAATCTCGGCGAACACCGCCTGCGCGAAGCCGTTCGCGCAGTTGAAGAGTTCCCAGTCGGGCAGCAGCGGCGCGGGCTGCGGGCCCATGTAGGCCCAGAGCAGCCCGGCCTTCTCCTGCACCGGGTAGGCCTTGATCTTCGTGTTCCTGCGCATGCGCGCGCCGGGGTCCAGCGTTTCCTCGAAGGGTTGGTGCACGCACTGGCCGCTCTGGTCGTACTGCCAGCCGTGGTAGCTGCAGCGCAGGCCGCATTGCTCGACGTAGCCGTACGACATGTCGGCGTTGCGGTGCGGGCAGCGGCGATCGACCAGGCCGTAGTTGCCGCTCAGGTCCTTGTAGAGCACCAGATCCTCGCCGAGGATGCGTAGCGGCTTCACCGCCTTGCCGTCGAACTCGCTGGCGCCCGCGATCGGATGCCAGTAGCGGCGCAGGTAATCGCCCATCGGCTTGCCAGGGCCTACTTCGGTCAGCAGGCGGTTCTTCTCTTCGCTCAACATCGAATGGTCTCCTTGTCGCTTGTTTCAATCGGCGCGGATGCCGAACTCGCGCACCAGCCTGCCGAAGCGCTGGTCGTCGTCCGAAATCTGCTTGGCCAGCACGGCCGGCGCTCCGCCCACGGGTTCGATGCCGAGCGCGGCCATCCTGGCCTGCACGTCGGGCATCTTCAGGATCTCGTTGAAGTGTTTGTTGAGCGCCTGCACCACGTCGGCGGGCATCGCCTTCGGGCCGAGCAGGCCCATCCACGCGCTCACGTCCACGTCCTTGAAGCCCAGCTCGATGAAGGTGGGCACCTCGGGCATCAGCTTCGTGCGCTGGCGTTCCGCGACCGCAAGCGGAAGCAGCTTGCCGGTGGCGATGTGGCCCGCCACCGCGCCGGGCGTGATCCAGCCCACGCTGACGTGGCCGCCCAGCGTGTCGTTCACCACCGGTGCCACGCCGCGATACGGCGCGTGCGTGGCCGAGATGCCGGCGTCCTTGTTCAGCAATTCGCCCGCGATGTGCATCGGCGAGCCCGCGCCCGGCGTGCCGTAGGTGACGGTCTTGCCGGCCTTCGCCCCGGCCACGAGCTGCGCGACGCTCTGGATGCCGCTCGCGGGCGAGGTCACCAGCAGCAGCGGGATGTTGCCGGTCTTCACGATGGGGGTGAAGTCCTTCACCACGTCGTGCGCCACGCCGGGGCCGGCCTTCAGCACATGCTGCGCGATGGGAAAGGTGCTGGGCGTGAAGAGCAGCGTGTAGCCATCGGCAGGCGCCTTCGCGACCCATACGTTGCCGATCATGCCGCTCGCGCCGGGCCGGTTGTCGACCAGCACCGGCTGCCCGGTGCGCTGCGAGAGCTTCTCTGCGTAGGTGCGCGCGATGGCGTCGGTATCGCCGCCCGCCGGGTAGGCCACGACGATGGTGATGGGCTTGGAGGGCCATGCCTGCGCCACGGCCGCGGTGACGGCACATAGCGAAAGAACGGCTGCAGCAGCGGCACGGGCCGCGTTTCGGTGGTGAAACAACATGCTCTTTTCCTTCTCGGTGGGACGACGTTGGGGTCGAACGCACTGTAGGAACGAGGCTGCGCGGCCAGAAGATATAGTTTCACTGAGTGAACCTTTTTTCTGGAGACCGGCATGTCCGACACCATGGGCACGCAGAGCGTGAAGTCGATCGACGCGCTGCGCCGCGGGCTCGACGTGATGCTGGCCATTCAGCGCTCGTCGGCCGTGACACTGCAGGAGCTGCACCGGCAGACCGGCGTGTCGAAAGCCACGCTGCTGCGCATCCTCAAGACGCTGCAGCAGGCGGGCTGGGTGGAACGCAGCGAGCACGACAAGCGCTACGTGCCCGCGTCGGCCACCGGCCAGTCGGGGCCCGTGGCGGCATGGCGCACGCGGCTTTCGGCGCTTGCTGCCCCTGCACGCGCCACGCTGCAGCGGCTGGTGCCGTGGCCCATCGACCTGGGCGTGCGCGACGGCACGGCGATGCTCATCCTCGACACCGACCGGCCGCGCAACGGCCTTGCGGTCAACTACCGCGCGCTGGGCTTCCGGCCGCCGATGCTGCTGTCGTCGCTGGGCCGCTGCTACCTGTCGTTCTGTCCCGAGGAAGAGCGGCGCGAGATCCTCGCCGCGCTGGCGCGCTCGCCGAACGATTTCGACCGCGGCGCGCGGCGCCCCGAGAACATCCGCCGCATGGTGGCGCATGCGCGCGACCTCGGCTACGTGGCACGCGACCCGACCTCGACCAGCCTGGATTCGCCCGACCGCTTCGGCGCGGTGTCGGTGCCGCTGCGGCAAGAAGACCGGGTGGTGGGCTGCCTCAGCTGCGCGTGGCTGCCGGCGGTGAGGAGCGAGCGCGAGATCGTATCCGCGCACCTGGCCGACATGCAGCAGGCCGCGCAGAGCATCGAACGCAAGCTGGCGCAGGCCGGCTTCGGGCCGCCGCCTCCAACGAATGCATGAAGCGCGAAGCCGGGCCGGCGCTCAGAACTCCGCGTCGAGCTCGTCGATCTCGTCGGGCTCCTGCTTCGCGGCAGCCACCCATTCCTTCATGGCCGGCAGCTCCATCACGCGCTTGCAGTAGGCCGCGCAGACGCCGTCGAGCGCCACGTCGTAGCTCAGGAAGCGCGTGACCACCGGCGCATACATCGCGTCGGCCATGCCCGGCTGGCTGCCGAAGAGGAACGGGCCGCCGTAGGCCTTGAGGCACTCGCGCCAGATGGCGACGATGCGGTCGATGTCGGCCTGCGCGCGCGACCACACCTTGAAGTTCTTGAAATGGGCCTTGATGTTCATCGGCAGCGCGCCGCGCATCGAGGCGAAGCCCGAGTGCATCTCGCCGCAGATGGCCCTGCAGTGGGCACGGGCCGCGATGTCGGAGGGCAGCAGGCCGGCCTTGGGCTTGATCTCGTTGAGGTACTCGCCGATGGCCAGCGTGTCCCACACCTTCACGCCGCCGTGCTGCAGCGAGGGCACCAGCATCGACGACGACAGCAGCAGCATCTCGGCCTTCATGGCCGGGTCGTCGGGCGGGATCACCTTCTCGCTGAAGTCCAGCCCCGCCAGCCTGCACATCAGCCAGCCGCGCAGCGCCCAGGCGCCGTAGTTCTTGCTGCTGATGGTGAGTACGGGTTTGGCCATCTCGGAGCTCTCCTTGGGCGTTGCGCCTTTGCCCGTGCCGCGTGCAAGCCCCATGCCATGCGGCTGGCCCGCAACTTGCCTGCGCGATGCCCATGCTGTACCGGGCCTACCAGAACCAAGCCGACCTGCTCTCCCCGGCGCGGCTCGCGGCGCAGTACATGGCCAAGGCGCTGTGGAAGGAAGGCACCGAGCGCACCATGATGCGGCGCATGGCCGCCCAGTTCGAGGTGTTCTCGCGCATGCGGCTGACCCACACCCGGCCCGACTACGGCATCCACAGCGTGGTTTCCGACGGCGCCGAGGTGGCCGTGCACGAGGAGAAAACCCTCGTCTCGCCCTTCGGCACCCTGCTGCACTTCCGCAAGGACACCGATGCGGTGCATCCGCCCGTGCTGCTGGCCGCACCGTTGTCGGGCCATTTCGCCACGCTGCTGCGCGAAACGGTGCGCACACTGCTGCGCGACCACGACGTGTACCTGACCGACTGGCACAACGCGCGCGACGTGCCGCTGTGGCACGGCGGCTTCGGGCTGGACGACTACACGCTGCAGCTCATCCGCTTCCTGGAGGCCGTGGGCCCGGGCGTGCACATGGTGGCGGTGTGCCAGCCGTGCGTGGCCGCCCTGGCCGCCACTGCGCTGATGGCCGAGGACGGCAACCCCGCCACGCCCCGCAGCCTGACGCTGATGGCGGGCCCGGTCGACTGCCGCATCAACCCCACGGCGGTGAACAAGCTCGCGACCGACCGGCCCATCGACTGGTTCCGGCGCAACCTCATCAGCCACGTGCCGTGGCCGCACGCCGGCATGATGCGGCGCGTGTACCCGGGCTTCCTGCAGCTGTCGGCCTTCATGAGCATGAACCCCGAGCGCCACAAGAAGCAGTTCCAGGACATGTACAGCCACCTGGTCGAGGGCGACATCGAGAAGGCCCGCACCATCGGCACCTTCTACGACGAGTACCTGGCCGTGAACGACCTGCCGGCCGAGTTCTACCTGGAGACCGTGGAGCGCGTGTTCCAGACCTACGACCTGCCGCTGGGCAGACTCACCGTGGGCGAGCGCACCGTGAACCCGGCCGCCATCCGCCGCACGGCGCTGCTCACTGTGGAAGGCGAGCGCGACGACATCTGCTCCGTGGGGCAGACGGTGGCGGCGCAAGACCTGTGCACCGGCATCCGGCCCTACATGAAGGCGCATCACCTGCAGGCCGGCGTCGGACACTACGGCGTGTTCAGCGGCAGCAAGTGGAATGCGCAGATCTATCCGCGCGTGCGCGAGACGATCCATGCGGCAGCCGAGCTGAACGGCTGAGAGAGCAAAAACAATCTGGCAAGGGCCGTGAGGCCTTTGTTTGCCCTTGTGCGCCGGTCTTCCTACACTCGGCCGCCATGCAACGCCAGCCCTTGATCCGCAGCACGCCGCGCGCAGTCTTCACTGCGCGGACCGCCGCGGGGTCGCACCAGACCCTCGCAGATCTCTGAGCCCGGCGGTCAGCCTCTTCCTTCCCCACTTCTTCAGCACATCTTCATCGACCGCCGGGCCCAAGCCCCGCGCGGTAGCGCGCCCATGCGGGCGCGCCGCGCTTTCCCTCGCTGATTCATTCGCCTGTCGCCAGCCGCTTCGCCACGGCCGGCGATGGGCCTCGTCATGCGGAAAGAACACGGACGATGAACAACAACATCCAATCGATCCTGGCGGTCACCGACCTGTCGGCGCACGGACTGCGCACGGTGGTGCGCGCGGCCTCCATCGCGGCGGTGCACGGCGCGCTGCTGAAGATCATGTACGCGCCCGCGGCCTTCGCGGGCCCAGCCGATGCCGATGCGGCAGGCGGCCTTGGCGCGGTGTGCCTTGAGGTGGCCGAGCGCTTCGGCATCCTCGTCAAAAGAGTCGACTGCACGCGCGGCCTGCTCGAAGAAGCCGTGCTGGAGGCGCGCTGGTGCGACCTCGTGGTGATCGGCGACGAGCCCGACCGCTCGCTCGCGGCATTCTTCCGTGGGCAGCCGGCCGAGCGGCTGCTGCGGGCAGCGCAGCGGCCGGTGCTGGTCGTGCGGCTCGACGCGCAGGCCGGCAGCTACCGGCGCATGCTCGTGGCCGTCGACCTGATGGAGGAATCGCGCCCGCTGGTCGACCTGGCCTGCGCCTTCGACGCGCAGGCCGACGTCGAACTTTTCCACGCCTTCACGCCCATGCACGAAGGCAGGCTGCGCTACGCGGACGTGTCCGCGCACGTGATCGATGCCTACCGCCACGCCTGCGCCCGCCATGCGCGCGAACGCATGCTGTGGCTGTCGGATGCGTCGAGCGCGCGCCGCAACCGCGTGGTCTCGTCGGTTGGCCGCGGCGACCCGGCGCGGCAGGCGGCCGTCCAGCAACAGTACAGCGGAGCCGACCTGCTGGTGGTCGGCAAGCGCAGACGTTCGGCGCTGACGGATTTCCTGCTCGGCAGCGTGGCGCTGCGCGTGCTGCGCTGGTCCACGGGCGACGTGCTCGTGGTGCCTCATGGCATGCAGGCACCGAGTTCCACGGCGGCGGTTCGGCAGAGTGCGGCATGACATCGCTGGCACTGCCATTCGCGTTCTCCTTCCCCTCGCTGCCGGACTGGCGCCCCAGGCCGGCCGAGCTGCGCATCGACGTCGATCCGGGCAAGGCCACGCTCGCGCCCGTCCACGAACGCATGCGCGCCCTGCGAGACCGCCTGCAGGACATGCCGGGCCTCGTGTTCGATGACCCCGGCTTGCGCGCACGCTTTCGCGAAGCCGACGGCGAGCTGTACGTCTACATCGAGGACCTGAGCCGAGACAGGCTGGTCGGCTACACCGTGTTCAACCGGCTGATCGAACTGAGCCGCAGAGCGGAGCGCCACATCCGCGCACCGCATTCGCAATACGACCCGGCCTGGCAGCGGCGCGGGCTGGCTTCCGCCGTCTACCGCTGGGCGCTGGACCGGAGCCTCTGCCTCATGAGCGGCGCGCGGCAGTCGCCGGGCGCGCATGCGCTCTGGCAGAGCCTGTCGAGCCGCTACGAGGCGGGCTTCGCCGACCTGCGGAACAAGCAGCTGAGCTACCTGGGCCGCGAGGTCGAGGGCGAAACGCTCGCCGGGCTGCACACGCGCATGTTCCTGCTCGGCGAAGGCTGGACGCTGGAGCGCTTCCGCCTCGAGACGCAGATGGCTTAGCGCCGCGCCCGCGCGCCCTTGCCGCTCACGCGCCGCACCGCCGCTTCGCCGGCCTGCGGCAGCCGCTCGCGCAGGAATGCGATGAGCTCCTGCGCTACCACGTTGCGCATCGGCCCCGGCAGATAGGCCAGCACCACGCGGCGCTCGACGCGCGGGTTCAGCAGCGGCACCACAGCCAGTTCAGGGTCGCGCAGCGACGAGGTGTACAGGCGCGGCATCAGCCCCAGCGCCTGTCCGCCGCGCACCAGCGCATAGAGCGTCTCTGAGTAGCTCACGCGGTACGGCTGCGGACCCTGGGCGAACTGCGCACGCGCCGGGTTGCCCAGCGCGGGCATGCTGCCGCTTTCGAAGAGCACCAGCCGCTCCTTGCCGATGGCCTCCCAGCTCGCGTCGCCGGCCGCCGCCAGCGGGTGGTCGCGCCGCACCACCAGCACCAGCGGATCGCGGAACAGGTCGATGCAGGTCAGCCCGCCCGGCGGCTCGGTGATGGCGGCCACCGCCATGTCGATCTGGCCGCTGCGCAGTTCGGCCAGCAGCGTGGTCGAAGGGGCGTCGCGCCAGGACAACTCCACCTCGCGCCGGCCTTCCGTCTGCAGGAACTCGCTGGCGACGGCCGCCACGCGCGCGCTGGCCGAAGGAATCACGCCGATGCGCACATAGGCCCGGCCGCGCTGCACCGTGCTTTCGATGTCGCGCAGCGCGACCTCGAAGGTGTTGACCAGGAAGTCGGTACGCGCCAGCACCTCGGCGCCGACGGGCGTGAGTTCAAGCCGGTGGGTGGAGCGGGTGAGCAGCTCTGCGCCGAGCAGCTTTTCCATCTGCTTGATGGCGTTGCTCAGGGCCGGCTGCGTGATGGCCAGCCGCCGCGCCGCCCGGCCGAACTGGCCTTCTTCCACCAGCACCGAGAAGAACTGGAGCTGGCGCAGCGTGAGCGCACGCAGGGGCAAGGCGGCCATGGCGGATCCCCGGTTATTGATTCAGTGAATCAAATTATAGAAATTCAAAATTTTCCTTATGAGGACGCCATTACTAGACTGCCGCCATGACCAGCCCCACGTCCGCGCCCGTTGCCTCCGCAGCGCCCCTCACGCTGGAGCAGATGCTGCACGCCATGCCCAAGGCCGAGCTGCACTGCCACCTGTTCGGCACCGTGCGCCACGAAACCTTCAAGCAGCTCAACCGCCGCGCCGGCTCCCCGCTGGCCGACGAAGAGATCGAGGGCTTCTACACGCGCGGCGAGAAGCCGGTCGGCGTGCTGCGGGTGCTGCGCGCGCTCGACGCCCAACTGGTGCGCAGCCCCGGCGACCTCTATCAACTCACGTTCGAATACCTGCAGGACGCGGCCGCCCACAACGTGCGCCATGCGGAGTTCTTCTGGAACCCGACCGGCACGATGCATGAGTCGGGCATCGCCTATCCGCTCGCGCAGGGCGCCATCGTGCGTGCCATCCACGATGCGAAGACGGAATTCGGCATCTCGGGCCGTCTCATCGCCGCCATCGACCGCGAGGCCAGCCCCGAGGCGGCCGTGGAGATGGTCGAATGGGTGAAGGCCAACCGCTGCGATGAGGTGATCGGCATTGGCATCGACTACCGCGAGAACGACCGTCCGCCGGAATTGTTCGCCCGGGCCTATGCCGAGGCGAAGAAGGCCGGCCTGAAGACCACCGCGCACGCCGGCGAGTTCGGCATGCCCTGGACCAACGTGCGCACCGCGCTCGACGAACTGCAGATCGACCGCATCGACCACGGCTACACGGTGATCGACCAGCCCGACTACGCACGCCGCTGCGCCGAGCGCGGCGTGATCTTCACCGTGGTGCCCACCAACTCCTACTACCTGCGCACGCTGCCGCCCGAGCGCTGGGCGCTGGACCACCCCATCCGCCGCATGCCCGGCCTGGGCCTGCGCATCCACCCCAACACCGACGACCCGACGCTGCACAAGGTCACGCCCACACAGGCCTGGCTGATGATGGTGCGCGACTTCGGCTTCGGCCTGGACGACCTGCGCGGCTTCATGCTCAATGGCCTCGACGGCGCATGGATCGACGAGGCGCAGCGCCGCGAATGGCGCACGCAATGGAGCGCCGAGTTCGACGCGCTGCGCGCCCGGCTCGACACCGAACCCGCCCCCACCAACCACGAATGACCCACGCCATGAACACGCCCCGCCGCCTGCTCCTCGCCGCTGCGCTCTGCGCCGCCCTTCCCACCGCCGCCCTCGCACAGGCGGCATGGCCCGCCGCCAAGCCCATCACGCTGATCGTGCCCTTCACGGCCGGCGGCAGCGTGGACGTGAACGCGCGCCTGGTAGCCCAGCGCCTCGGCGAGCGGCTCAAGCAGTCGGTGGTGGTCGAGAACGTGGCCGGCGCGGGCGGCGCCATCGGCGTGGCCAAGGCGGTGAACGCGGCGCCCGACGGCTACACGCTGGTGGCGGGCCCCGACAGTGCCATCGCCATCGGCAAGCTGGTGAACCCCTCGGCCTTCCGCTTCGATCCGCTGAAGGACCTGGCGCCGGTCGGCCTGCTCAACACCGCGCCGATGGTGCTGGTGGCGCGGCCCGGCCTGGAGGCCCAGACTTTCTCCGACTTCGTGAAGCTCGCCAAGGCCAGGCCCGGCAAGTACAACTACGCGACCTCGGGCGTGGGCACGGTGCTGCAGCTGGCGATGGAGCTGCTGAAGGAGCGCAGCGGCATCTTCGTCACCCACGTGCCCTACCGCGGCGGCACGCAGATCGCCACCGACGTGATCGGCGAGCAGGTCGACCTGGCGATGCTGGTGAGCACCAGCGCGATTCCGCACGTGAACGGCAAGCGGCTGAAGGCGCTGGGCATCACCGGCACCAAGCGGCTGGCCGCGCTGCCCAACGTGCCCACCTTCGACGAGATGCCCGGCCTCAAGGGCTTCGACATGGTGAGCTGGACCGGTATCTTCGCGCCCGCCAAGACGCCGCCGGCCGTGGTCGCGCACATCAACCAGGAGCTCAACGCGGTGCTGCAGGAAGAAGGCGTGCGCAGCAAGCTGGTGGAGCAAGGCGCGCTGCCGGGCAGCGGCACGCCGGAATCGTTCGCGAAGTTCGTGCAGGCCGAGTACGCGCGCAACCAGAAGATCGTGCAGACCGCCAACATCAAGGAATAGAGGACTCGCCCCCAGGCTGCGCGGCACTTCGTGTCCGCTTCGCCACCCCCTACCGGGGGCAACACCTGAGGCTCGGCGAAGCCGGTTCCTCGGTGTTCTCGCATCAAGCCGGGCGTTGCGCCGGGCTGTCTCGGCTCAACCGGCCTTGCTCTCGTCCTCTTCGGGCCAGTCGCGGATATAGGCCTTGAGCATCTTGTTCTCGAAGTTCTGGCTGTCCACCACGGCCTTGGCCACGTCGTAGAAGCTGATCACGCCCATCAGCATGCGCTTGTCCATCACGGGCATGTAGCGCGCGTGGCGCTCCAGCATGATGCGGCGGATCTCGTCGAGGTCGGTTTCGAGCGTGCAGGTGACGGGGGCGTCGTCCATGACCTTGCGGACCTGCATGGTGCCGACCTGGCCTCCGTTGCCGACGATGGCCACGATCACCTCGCGGAAGGTGAGCATGCCGACCAGGTCGCCGTGCTCCATGACCACCAGCGAACCGATGTCCTTTTCCGCCATCGTCTTGGCGGCTTCTGCCAGCAGGTCGTCTGGCGTGATGGTGAAGAGCGTATTGCCCTTGACGCGAAGGATGTCGCTGACTTTCATCGTTTTGCTCCTCTGGGAACTCAATCTCGGCTATCTCGGCGGGCGTGCCGTTTTTGAATATAGCCCACAATCGACGCCGACCTGAGCGCCCCTGTCGCGCACGCATGAATTGCAGACGTAACGGGGCATTGCCAGGAGACAACAGCTCAGACACGAGAAAGGCCCTCATGCCCGGATATTCCGACCCCGGTTTCGACACCCTCGCGCTGCACGCCGGCGCCGCGCCCGACCCCGCCACCGGCGCGCGGGCGGTGCCGATCCACCTGACCACCTCCTTCGTCTTCGAATCCAGCGACCACGCTGCGGCCCTCTTCAACCTGGAGCGCGCCGGCCACGTGTATTCGCGCATCAGCAACCCGACCAACGCGGTGCTGGAGCAGCGCGTGTCGGCGCTCGAGGGCGGCATCGGCGCCATCGCCACCGCCAGCGGGCAGGCGGCGCTTCATCTGTCGGTGGCCACGCTGATGGGCGCGGGCTCGCACATCGTGGCCAGCACGGCCCTGTACGGCGGCTCGCAGAACCTGCTGCACTACACGATGCGCCGCTTCGGCATCGAGACCACCTTCGTGAAGCCCGGCGACCTCGACGGCTGGCGCGCCGCGGTGCGCCCCGAGACCAAGCTCTTCTTCGGCGAGACGGTGGGCAACCCGGGGCTGGACGTGCTCGACATCCCCGCCGTGGCCGACATCGCCCACGAGGCGGGCGTGCCGCTGCTGGTCGATTCCACGCTCACCTCGCCCTACCTGATCAAGCCCTTCGACTGGGGCGCCGACCTGGTCTATCACTCGGCCACCAAGTTCCTGTCGGGCCACGGCACGGTGATCGGCGGCGTGGTGGTCGACGGCGGCAGCTTCGACTGGGAGAAATCCGGCAAATTCGCCGAGCTGACGCAGGCCTACGACGGCTTCCACAACATGGTCTTCAGCGAGGAAAGCACAGTGGGCGCCTTCCTGCTGCGCGCCCGCCGCGAGGGCCTGCGCGACTTCGGCGCCTCGATGAGCCCGCACACGGCATGGCTGATCCTGCAGGGCATCGAAACGCTGCCGCTGCGCATGGAGCGCCACATCGACAGCACGCAGAAGGTGGTCGAATTCCTCGCGAGCCACCCCTTCGTGTCGCGCGTGGGGCATCCGCTGATCGAATCGCACCCGAGCCATGCGCTCGCGCAGAAGTTGCTGCGCCACGGCGCGCGCGGCGCGGGCGCGGTGTTCAGCTTCGACATCAAGGGCAGCCGCGCGCAGGGCAAGGCCTTCATCGAGACGCTGAAGATCTTCAGCCACCTGGCCAACGTGGGCGACTGCCGCAGCCTGGTGATCCACCCCGCGAGCACCACGCACTTCCGCATGACCGACGAGGCGCTGGCGGGCGCGGGCATTTCTCAGGGCACGATCCGCCTGTCGATCGGCCTGGAAGACCCGGCCGACCTGATCGACGACCTCAAGCGCGCCCTGAAGGCTGCGGAAAAGGCAGGTGCCTGAGATGAACTACACCGTCAACGGCCACGCCACCTACTGCTACACCGGCGGCAAGCCCTTCGATGCGGCAAAGCCCACGGTCGTCTTCATCCACGGCGTGCTCAACGACCACAGCGTGTGGATCCTGCAGAGCCGCTGGTTCGCCAACCACGGCTGGAACGTGCTCGCGGTGGACCTGCCCGGCCACTGCAAGAGCGAAGGCCCGCCGCCGGCCAGCGTGGAGGAGGCTGCGCAGTTCGTCATCGCGCTGCTCGACGCGGCCGGCGTGCAGAAGGCCGCGCTGGTCGGCCACAGCTTCGGCTCGCTGATCGCGCTGGAGGCGGCCTCGCGCGCGCCGCAGCGCATCACGCAACTCGCGATGGTCGGCACGGCCTACCCGATGGCGGTGTCGCCCGCGCTGCTCGAAAGCTCGGTGAGCGATCCGCAGCGCGCCATCGCCATGGTCAACACCTTCTCGCACTCGCTGCTGGCGCCACCGCCCTCCTCGCTCGGCCCGGGCACCTGGCTTTACGGCAGCTCGCGCGCGCTGATGCGCCGCGTGCTCGCGAGCAACCGCGAGGCGAACGTGTTCCACATCGGCTTCAAGGCCTGCAACGACTACGCCAACGGCGAGGCCGCCATCGAGAAGGTGCAGTGCCCGGTGCTGTTCCTGCTTGGCGACGCCGACCAGATGACGCCGCCGCGCGCCACCAAGGCGCTGGTGGGCAAGGCGCGCAACGCGAAAGTGGTGACGGTGCACGCGGGCCACGCGCTGATGAGCGAGGCGCCCGACGAGGTGCTGTTCGCGCTGCGCGACTTCCTGAACGCCTGAGCTTCCGGGGACCTGACCTACTCCGCCACGATCCCCGCGCGATGCGCAAGGGCGCGGTAGCGCGAGATCTCGCCTTCCATCTGCGTGCGGAAGGCCGCCGCGCCGATGGCCACCGGCTCCATGCCCTGCGCACGCAGTTGCGCCTGCAGCGCCGGATGGCCCATGGTCGCGACGACCGTGCGAGCGAGCTTGTCGATCACGGGCGCCGGCGTGCGCGCGGGGGCGGCGAAGCCGTACCAGGCGTCGAAGGTGGCCTCGGGCAGTCCCTGCTCGGCCAGCGTGCGCACCTCGGGCAGCATGCTGGAGCGCGTCGCGCCCACGATGCCCAGCGCGCGCAGCTTGCCCGCGCGCACGTGCGGCGCCACGGCCGCCACGGTGTCGATGGCGATCTCGACCTCGCCGCCGATCACCGCCAGCGAGCTCTGGCTGCTGCCCTTGTACGGAATGTCCTGCAGCTGGATGCCCGCGGCCAGCGCGAACAGCTCGCCCGACAGGTGCGGCCCCGAGCCCGAGCCGAAGGTGGCGTAGCGGATGCTCTTCGGCTTGGCCTTGGCCGCCGCGACGAGTTCGGGCAGCGATTGCCAGGGCTGACCCTTGCCCACCACCAGCACCAGGGGCGTGCGCGCCACGATGGCGATGGGCGCGAGGTCGCGCACCGTGTCGTACGGCAGCTTCGCGCGCAGGGCCGGGTTCACGCTGAAGCTGGTCGAACCTGACAGCAGCAGCGTGTAGCCGTCGGGCGCGGCCTTGGCGACCGCGTCGGTGCCGATGATGGTGGACGCGCCGGGCTTGTTGTCGATCACGATGGGCTGGCCGAGCTGCTCCGACAGCGTCTGCCCCATGGCCCGCGCGACCAGGTCTGTGCCGCCGCCCGGGGGGAAAGGCACGACCAGCCTGATCGGACGCTCGGGCCAGGCGCCCTGTGCGAAAGCGGGCAAATGCGTGCCCAGGACGGCGGAAGCGGAAAGCAGCAGTCCGAAGCGGCGGCGTGAGATGGCGATGTCCATGGTGCGTGTCAGGAAAGAGTGGAAGCGGATTGCGAAAGCCGGCCGGCAGCCCAGGGCGCGAGGCCCGGCTCGCCCAGGTCCCAGTACAGGCCGGCCATGATCTGCAGGCCCTCGCGCGCCAGCGGCGCGAGCAGGTGCTCGTTGGGCGCGTGCTGCGCGCAGGCGGGGTACGAATGCGGCACCCACAGCGTGGGCAGCCCGAGCAGGTCGGCGAAGACGTCGTTGGGCAGCGAGCCGGCGAGGTTGGGCAGCAGATCGAGGCGCAGGCCGCTGCTTTCCTCGATGGATTTGCGCGCCCAGCCCACCCAGGGGTTCTCGACGTCGAGCCGCGTGGCCGCGCCGGTCAGCGTGACCTCCACCTCGACCTGACCGAACCCGTGCGCATCGAGGTGCGCGCGCACGATCTCCTGCAGGTCCTGCCAGGGCGTGCCGACCACGAAGCGCAGCTGGCAATGCGCCACCGCCTCGGAGGGAATCGCGTTGACGGGCCGCTGCGGCGAGCCCGCGCCGAGCGCCAGCACCTCGATGGTGTTCCAGGCCACCAGCCGTTCGGCCGGGCTCAGGCCGGGCTCGCCCCAGCCCTCGTCGACCTCGGGGTCGTCCGCGCCGCCTCCGATGGCGATGCTGGTCAGCGCGTTGCGAACCGCCTGGGTCACCGGCGGCGGGCGCAGCGCCTCGACGAGGATGCGCCCGCGCGCATCGACCAGCGAGGCCACCGCATGGCTGACGACCGTGCCCGGATTGACCAGGACGCCGCCCCAGTTGCCCGAGTGATAGCCGCGCGGCCGGGCGCGCAGCCGCAGGCTGAAGTTGACCGCGCCGCGCGAGCCGAGGAAGAGCGTGGGCCGCGCGGCGCTCACCCGCGGGCCGTCGCTGGCGATGAACAGGTCTGCGCGCAGCTTGTCGCGCTGCTGCTCGCACACCGCGTGCAGGCCGGGCGAGGCGGCTTCCTCGCCCATTTCGATGAGCCAGGTCACGTTGTAGCCCAGGCGGCCGCCACGGGCTTCCAGCGCCGCCGCGAGGCCGCCCAGGTTGATGCTGTGCTGGCCCTTGTTGTCGGCCGTGCCGCGCCCGTACCAGCGTTCGCCGCGAGCCGTCAGCGCCCAGGGGGCCAGGCCCTCTTCCCAGTGCGCGTCCTGCCCGCTGACCACGTCGCCGTGGCCGTAGGTCATCACCGTGGGCAGGGACGGATCCTCGACGCGGCGCGCGATGAGGAAGGGCCCACCGCCGGGCACCGGGTTGGCGACCACCTCGCAGGCGAAGCCGAGTGCGGCGAGGGGCGGGATCATCTCCTCGCGCAGGTAGGCCTCCAGCGCGGGCGTGGCGGCGCCGGTGTCGCTCTCGGTGCGGAAGGCGACGCGGCGCTGGAGGTCGGCGAAGAAGCCGCCTGCGTCGAAGTAGGCGGCTGCAGCGGCGAGGCTGTCCGGGCGTTGCATGAAGGGGTTCCTTGTCTTTCTGTCCGTCGGGAGAGCAAGTACAAGGCCTGAAGGCCGATGCTTCCAGCATCGTTTTGGCAAGCTACCATTGCCTTGAAGGCAACACCCAAGGCCCTGCCATGACTCTCCCCCTGCTCAGCATCCCGATGCGGCACTTCCTCGAAGTGGCGCGCAGCGGCTCGGTCAACCAGGCGGCCGCGCGCCTCTTCGTGGCCTCGTCGGCGGTCAGCCGGCAGATTGCCAAGCTCGAGGACAGCCTGGGCACGCCTCTCTTCGAACGGCATGCGCGCGGCATGGCGCTCACGGCCGCGGGCGAGCGGCTGGCGGCGCACCTGCGCAATGCACAGCTCGACATCGAACAGGTGGTCGAACAGGTACGCGACCTCGGCGGGCAGAGCGCGCGGCGCATCCGCATGGCCTGCACCGAGGGCTTCGCGGGGCACTTCATGCCGCTGGTGATGCGCAGCTTCGAGTCGGCCAACCCCGGCTGCCAGCTGGAGCTGCACGTGGGCTCGCCCGATGGCGTGAGCGCGCTGCTGGCACGCGGCGAGACCGACATCGCGCTCAAGTACGTGGTCGCGCCCGAGCCCGGCCTGAAGATCGAGCACTCGGCCACCGCGCCGGTGTACGCCGTGCTGCGGCCCGACCATCCGCTGGCGCCCCAGCGCGTGGTGTCGGTGGCCGACGCGGTGCGCTATCCGCTGGCCGTGGGCGACAAGGGCGTGACCGCGCGCCAGCTCTTCGACCAGGCCTGCAGCCTGCAGGGGCTGCAGTACCGGGCGCTCTTCGTGAGCAATTTCTCCTCGGTGCTGCTGCCGCTGCTGCGCACGCCCGACGTGATGCTCTCGGGCCTGGTCACTGTGATGCACCTGATCGACGAGGGCACGGTGGTGGCGCGGCCTTTCGCGGAGGCACCGCTGCAGCAGCGCCAGCTGCAGGTGCTGGCGCTCGAAGGCCGCACGCTGCCGCCGCTGGCGCAGGACTTCGTTCGGCACCTGGTCACGGCCATCGCCAGCGCGGGGCGCCGCAAGCTGGGGCGCGCGCAGGCTTCCGGCGCAACGAGGAAAGAGATCAGCCCAGGGCGTTGATGTCGGCCGGATCGAGGATCGGCTTCGGCGCACCGTTGCGCGCCACCGCCAGCATCGCGCGGCCCAGCTTCTCGGTGGTGGTCACCCGGTTCGGCCAGAGGCGGAAGGCCAGCCCGAGCACGGGTTTGAGCACGACGATGGCCGCGTCGTAGACCGGCGTTTTGGAACGGATGCCATGCAGCGGCTGGATCATGCCGGGACGGAACATGTAGGCCGCCTTGAACGGCAGGCGCAGCAGGGCATTCTCGGTCGCGCCCTTCACGCGCGCCCACATGCTGCTGCCGCGCTCGCTGCTGTCGGTGCCGGCACCCGTCACGTAGGTGAAGGTCATGCCCGGGTTGAGCCGCGCGAGCACGGTGGCTGCCGCCAGCGTGAGGTCGTAGGTCATGCGCTTGTACTCAGGCTCCTTCATGCCCACCGACGACACGCCGAGGCAGAAGAAGCAGGCGTCGAAGCCCTGCAGCTGCGATTCGATGTCGCCGTAGTCGTACATGTCCTTGTGGACCAGGTCGCGCAGCTTCGGGTTCTGCTGCCCTGTTGGGTTGCGGCCGACCGCGACCACGCTTTCCACATCGGGCGCCAGCAGGCACTCGCGCAGCACGCCCTGCCCCACCATGCCGGTGGCGCCGAAGATCAGGACTTTCATGGGAAGACTCCGGTCAGACCGCGAAGACGGCGGGCTTCTTGTTCAGCACCGCCAGCAGCAGGTCGACGTCGAGGCTCGAGGGCTGTGGCGGCTGCAATGCGGAGAGCATGCGCGAGAGCGTCTCGGCATGCGGCAGGAGCGGGCCCAGGAAGCGCGTGCCGTCGGAGCCGGCGACCAGCAGGGTCGGGAAGGTCTCGACGTCGAAGGCATCGGCGATGTCGGCGTGGTCCTCGATGTCGACCCAGGCGAAGCGGAACTGCGGATGCGCGCGCGCCACTTCCTCGAGCAGCGGCCGGTAGTCGCGGCAGGTGCCGCACCATTCGGCGCAGAGGCAGACGACCCAGGGCGCATCGCTGCCTGCCGAGCCGGCGGATTCAGGGGTGCTTGGAAGGCTTGGAAGAGCGCTCAAGGCTGATGCGTCGGTGGTGTGATCGGAAGACCGGGTGGTACGGCCGGGAGGTCGTGGCTATTATGGACAAAGCCCTCCCGCAGGGTACAGGAGACTCTCACGATGAACACCACGACTGCCCCCGCATCTGCCGTCGATCCGCGCCAGTTCAAGAGCTTCGCGGAGTTCTACCCCTTCTACCTGACCGAGCACGCCAACATCACCTGCCGGCGGCTGCATTTCGCCGGTTCGAGCATCTCGCTGCTGTGCCTGGTGGCGCTGATAGTCACGCTCAATCCGTTGTGGCTGCTGGCGGGCCTCGTGGCAGGCTACGGCTTCGCGTGGGTCGGGCACTTCGGCTTCGAGAAGAACAAGCCGGCCTCGTTCAAGCGGCCGCTCTACTCCTTCATGGGCGACTGGGCGATGTACCGGGACATCTGGCTGGGGCGAGTAAAGATCTAGATCAGGAGCACGTCGCCCAGCCTCAGGGAGCGCAGCGGACCTTTCTGCCAGAGGTCTTCGAGCGGCTCGGCCTGCGGCATCAGCAACTCTTTCAGCAGCGGCTCGATGGGCGTCGACGGGTCGGCCAGCAGCACGTAGCGCGGGTCCTCGTTGGCGGGCTCTTCCGCCAGCGGCGCGATCCAGTCGAGCGCCACCAGCGTCTCGAGCACCGGCGCCAGCTGCAGCGCATCCACGCGCATGCGCGTCACCAGTTCGGTCGCGCCCATGCCCTTGGCAGGCGTGGCCTGTGCTCGGGCCAGGTGCTGCAGCGTTTCCATGGCCAGTTGCATGGGCCAGCCGGCGGTGCCGCCGCGCCGCGCGACGCCCGTCAGCAGGCTGGGCAGGTAGGCGGCGATGACCGCGCCCAGAAGCACGATCACCCAGGCCACGTAGATCCACACCAGCAGGATCGGCACCGTCGCGAAGGCGCCGTACAGCACCGAGTACGTCGGCACCAGGCTCAGGTAATAACCCAGCACGCGCTTGGCGATCTCGATGGCCGCCGCCACGAAGATGCCTCCGGCCCACGCATGCGACCAGCGCACGTTGGTGTTGGGCACGTAGTGGTAGAGCGACGCCATGCCGACCGCGAGCAGCATGAACTCGAAGGTGTCGAAGAACAGCTTCACGATGCCGCGCCCCACCACGTCGCTGGTGGCCGCGACCACGTAGGAAGTGGTGGAGAGGCTCACCGCGAGGATGATCGGCCCCAGCGTGATGGCCGCCCAATAGATGAGCACCCGCTGCGCGAACGGCCGCGGCGTGCGCACACGCCAGATGTTGTTGAGCGTCTTGTCGATGGTCAGGATCAGCGCGATGGCGGTGATCAGCAGCACGATCAGGCCCGCGATGCCCAGCCCGCTGGCCTTGCTCGCGAACTGGTTCAGGTAGCCCAGCACCTGCCGCGCGATATTGTCTGGAATCAGGCTTTCGATGAGCCAGCGCTGCAGCCGGCCCTGCATCTTCGCGAACATCGGGAACACGGTGAACAGGGCCAGCGCCACCGTGAAGAAGGGCACCATCGCGATGGTGGTGGTGAAGGTCAGGCTGCTGGCCGTGAGGCCGAGCCGGTCTTCCCGGAAGCGCTCGCCCAGCACCGCTGCCGTGTTGCGCCACGGGAAGCGCGAAAGATCCCTCCAGAGTTGCCGACGATTCATGGCCGGTATCATGCCATCCGCTCTTTTTGCAGCGTCCCCGCCACCCGTGTCCGACACCCCGCCTCCTCCATCTTCCGTTCGCGCCACCCGCTGGGCCGCCGTGGGCAGCGTCGTCGGCCTCATCGTGCTCGGCCTGGCCTGGGAACTGTGGCTCGCGCCCTTGCGGCCCGGCGGCTCGCTGATGGCGCTGAAGGTGCTGCCGCTGGTCATTCCGCTCGCCGGGCTCTGGAAGAACCGCATGTACACCTACCGCTGGGTCAGCCTGATGATCTGGCTCTATTTCACCGAGGGCGTGGTGCGCGCCTGGAGCGACACCAGCGGCGTGAGCCAGGTGCTCGCGCTCGTCGAGGTCCTGCTGTGCCTCGTGCTCTTCGCCGCCTGCGCCTGGCATGTGCGGCTTCGCCTGCGCCACGCCAAGAACGCTGCCCGCCAACTGGAGGCTTCCGCCCAATGACTTCTTCCACCGACCTGATCGAACAACTGCGCGCCATCGTCGGCGCATCGCATGTACTCAACGAGGGCGACCTCACCGCCTACGAGCAGGACTGGCGCAAGCGCTCGCGCGGCAAGTCGCTGGCCGTGGTGCGGCCGGCCAACACCCAGCAGGTGGCCGACGTGGTCAAGGCCTGCGCCGCGGCCGGCACGGCGGTGATTCCGCAAGGCGGCAACACCGGCCTCGCGGTCGGCTCCATTCCCGACGACAGCGGCACGCAGGTGGTGCTAAGCCTGCAGCGGCTGAACGCGATCCGCACCATCGACGCCGCCAACCTCACCATGACGGTGGAGGCCGGATGCATCCTGCAGACGCTGCAGGAAACCGCCGAGAAGGCCGGCTACCTGTTCCCGCTGAGCCTCGCGGCCGAGGGCAGCTGCACCATCGGCGGCAACCTCGCCACCAACGCGGGCGGCACGCAGGTGGTGCGCTACGGCAACACGCGCGAGCTGTGCCTGGGCCTGGAGGTGGTCACGCCGCAGGGCGAGATCTGGGAAGGCACCAGCGGCCTGCGCAAGGACAACACCGGCTACGACCTGCGCGACCTCTTCGTCGGCAGCGAGGGCACGCTGGGCATCATCACCGCCGCCACCATGAAGCTCTATCCGCTGCCGGCGGCGCAACTCACGGCCTGGGCCGCGGTCCCCTCGCTGGACCACGCGGTGACGCTGCTGGGCCTTGCCCACAAGCACCTGGGCTCGGGCCTCACCGGCTTCGAGGTGATGGGCCGCTTCGCACTGAGCCTGGTCGACAAGCACATGCCGCAGTTGCGCGTGCCCTTCATCGCCGACGAGGCCGTCCCTTATTGCGTGCTGCTGGAGAACTCCGACAGCGAATCCGAAGACCACGCCCGCTCGCGCTTCGAGGCACTGCTCGAAACCGCCTTCGAGGACGGCTGCGTGACCGACGCGGTGGTGGCCGAGAACCTCACGCAGGCGCACCAGCTGTGGCACATCCGCGAGAGCATCCCCCTCGCGCAGGCCGAGGAAGGGCTGAACATCAAGCACGACATCTCCATTCCGGTGTCGCGCATCCCGGCCTTCGTCGAGGAAACCGACGCGCTGCTGGCGCGCGAGATCGCCGGCGTGCGGCTGGTCAACTTCGGCCACCTGGGCGACGGCAACCTGCACTACAACGTTCAGGCGCCAGAGAACGTCGATACCAAGGCTTTCCTGAAGAACGAGGAAGAGCGCATCAACACGCTGGTGTACGACGCGGTCGAGAAGTTCGGCGGCTCGTTCTCGGCCGAACATGGTGTCGGCTCGCTCAAGGTCGACAAGCTCGAGAAGCACAAGTCGCCGGTGGCGCTGGAGATGATGCGGGCGATCAAGCGCGGGCTCGACCCCAAGAACATCCTGAACCCCGGGCGGGTGATCCGGGTCTAGCCTCGCCTATCGGACCTGGAGCTTGACGGACGCGGCCCGCGCCGTGTCCGCCCTCTGCATGCTGGTCGCGGCCGGCAGTGCGTCGTCGCAGCGCGCGCAGTCCGCCTTCATGCAACCCAGATGCACCGTGACCGGTCCACCGGCGCTGAGGCCATGCGCCTGCGCCGCGCGCATCAGCCCCTGGTGCAGCGCCTCGTCGACCACCTCGACGCTGGCGTTGCAGCCGCCGCAGCTCAGCCGCACAGTGACTTCGAGCGCCTGCGGCCGCCGCAGGCGATGCACCGCGCGCACGCCCCCCAGGCTGCGCTCCCATTCGCGCTGGATGAGGCCCGCCTGCTCCAGCTCCTTGATCACGCGGTAGACGCTCGCGAGGCCGGTGGCGGTGCCGCGCGCGAGCATGCGGCGGAACACTTCTTCGCCGCCCAGCCACTCGGAACCGCTCTCGGCCAGCGTCTGCAGCACGCACAGGCGGATGACCGTGGGCCGTATGCCCATGCTGCGCAGTTGCACAGAGAAGCCCTCGTTCGCGGGCGCCGCCGCGTACTGCATTGCTGCCGAAACTGCCACTGGCTCGTCCGCCCCTGATCTGCCTTGTCTGACTGCGCTCAGGCCGCCAGGCCCTGCGCCGGCGTGGCCGTGACCTGCGCGACGCGCCCGGCCTTCATCTGCACGATGCGGTCGGCCACGTGGAAATAGCGGTCGTCGTGCGAGATGACGACCAGCGAGTGCCCCTTGGCGCGCAGCTCGGGCAGCAGCTCTGTGTAGAAGAGATGGCGGAAGGTCGGGTCCTGGTCGGCCGCCCATTCGTCGAACACCAGCACCGGGCGGCCTTCGAGGTAGGCGTGCACCAGCGCGAGCCGCTTGCGCTGCCCGGTCGACAGGTCGGTGGTGCTGAAGGCGCCGTCCTTCACCGAGACCTTGTGTGCGATTTCCAGCCGCTGCAGGTAGGGCAGCGCGGTTTCGGGCAGCGCCTGGTGGCCGCCCTCCTCGCCCGCGACAAGGTCCTCGAACAGGTAGAAGTCGGAGAACACGGTGGTGAAGAGCTGGCGGTAGTCGTCGCGCGTCTCGGGCGTGACGGGCCTGCCATCGAGCACCACTTCGCCCTGCTGCGGCGCGTACAGGCCCAGCAGCAGCTTGATGAGCGTGGTCTTGCCCGAGCCGTTGTCGCCGACGATGAAGACGATCTCGCTGCGGCCGATGCACAGGTCGACGGGGCCGAGCACGAAGGCGTCGCCGCCCTCGGGCGCATCGAAGGCGTAGCGCACGCCGCGCAGCTCGATGGCGTCGCGCAGCGGCGGCGAGGCAGGCGGCGAGTCGAGGTGCAGGTGCGGCTCCGGCGTGGCGAAGCGCGCCGACAGGTCGGCGATGCGCCCGAAGGCCACCTTGGCGCGGCCCAGGTGCGGAAGCGCGCCCACGATCTGGTCGATGGGCCCCTTGATGAACAGCAGCACCAGCACGAAGCCGCTGAGCACAACGGGATCGGTCGTGCGCCACGCGGCCCAGCCGAGTATCAGCGCGATCAGCAGGAAGAACAGCGCCGAACCGAAGGAGGTGGCGAGCACGAAGGTGTTGATCGCGCGGCGGTTGATGTCGCGGATCGCATCGACGGTCTGGGCGATCTGCCCCTCGTACACCCTGGCGCGGCGGGCGCGGTGCATGCGCAGCTCCTTGGCGCCCTCGCTGATGCCGCGATAGGCCTTGTGCAGGAGCTCTTCCTTTTCGCGCGACTGGAAGAAGCCCGCGATGCCGCGCCCGTGGGCCCAGCTCTGGATGGCCACGCCGATCAGCATGGCCACCACCAGCAGGCCGAAGAGCGACGGCGACAGCCACGCGAGGTAGCCGAGGCAGCCCAGCGCGATGGCCAGCGAGATCATGGTGGCGGCCAGCATGAAGGCCACGTCGCTGATCATGTCCACGTCCTGCGTGAGAACGGGCATCAGGCGGTGCATGCGGTAGCGCTCCAGTGCGTCGATGGGCGCCGCAAGAATCTTCAGTGCCAGGTCTTTTCGCACCTGGGCGACCAGCCGCTGGCCCACGACGTTGTTCGACATGTCCGAGAGCGCGCGGCCGACCAGCGCCACCACGCACAGTCCGATGAAGGTCAGGAGCAGTCCGCCAGCCATGCCGCCGGGCCGGCTGAGCACCTCGTTGATGGTCGCCAGCAGCGACACGGTGGCTGCGCCGGCGGCGATGCCGGTAACGGCCGAGAGCAGGATCCAGGGAGCGAAGGGTTTCAGCAGCCGGAGCAGATCGGTGGCCTTGGCGCTGGCGGGTTGGGTTTGCATGCCGGTATGACGCTGCGGCGGCCGGAATGTTTAGCCGGCGGCCGGCCCGCCGCTTGCTGCTTACTGCAAGGTCGGCTTCTGGCACGACTCGTCGCCGGGCGCGGACCCGACCATGACCGCGCCGGCCAGGGCCCACAGGGTCAGGGCATCGTCGAGTGCGCGCACGTGGCGGGCATCGCGCCCCAGCCACAGGACCAGCTTCTCCGCGCGCTCGAGCGACGGCGCATCGTGCAGCTCGCGAAAGAGCCGCCAGGCCTCGCTGAAAGCCGGATCGGAAGGAACGTGGTGACGGGAGTTCATCGCATCTGGACGCCTGGACTGCTGTGGATGCGTGGATAGACGCGACCCGCCGTCGGATGTTTAGCGCATGTCATCTCCACGTCGCAATTTCGTGAACTATTGCGCCGCACTAAACCTTCGGGCGGCTCGTCCGTCTCCTGTTGGATGAGCACGACTTGCGCGGCCACGCCCTGTCTTTTCTTCCGATGATTCCCTTGCTGGCACCGATCTTCAGAGGCGAGTGGGCCGTCTACGGCGAAACGCTGGCCTGCGCGCCGCAGCCGCCCGCGGGCGCCGTGCAGGTGGCCGAGCTGATCGCCAGGCCGGAGCTTCTTGCCGCGCTGCTGCAGCAGCACGCCCGTCACCGCCGTGTGCGCAGGCCCGACCTGCGGCCGGTGGCATCGGCCTGGAGCATGCACTACCTGAATGCCCTGCTGCCCCCGGTGGCCGCGGCGGCCAGCCTGCTTCAGCATGAATTTCCGATGGCGCCGGAGCGGGCGTGGATCAGCTTCGAAGACGGCGCCGTGCCGCAGCGCTTTCACATCACGCACGAAGGGCACGCGCGCCCCTGCACCGACACCGCAGCGCGCTATGCGGTTCTGCTCTTCGAGCACCTCGGGCCGCTCTTCGCACAGCTGACCCGACTCACGCGCATCGCGCCCAAGATCTTGTGGGGCAATGCCGCGCGCTGCCTGGAGCCCGTACTCCAGCAGGGCCTGCTGCTCAGCGGCCACGCGCCCTCCATCGCGAAGGACCTGGACCACCTGCTGCACCAGCCGCGCTGGGGCTGCGCCGACAACCCGTTGTTCGCGGTGCAGCGCAAGGTCGTGCGAATGCAGTCCGGCACGCCGGTCCCCGTCACGCTGCACCGGCAGTGCTGTCTCTATTACCTGCTGCCCGAAGAGGGCTACTGCGGTGCGTGTCCGCTGGCGCCGGAGTTCCGCAAGGCGCGGGACCGCGCCTAAACAAACAGCCGCGCCGTGCGTCTTTTGCGGATAAGCATCCGTTCATGGATGCAACCGCGAAATCCACCATGCCACTGCATCCCGACCTGGAAGCCTTCCTCGAACTTGCCGCCATCGCCGAGGAGGACGGACGCCCCCCGATGTGCGACATGTCGCCCGCGCAGGCGCGCGCCAGCTACGACCAATCGACGCTGGCGCTCGACGGCGTGGGCCCCGACCTGCCCGTGGAGGACATCGGCTTGCGCGCCCGCGACGGCGCGCCGCTGCGCGCGCGGCTGTATCGCGGCGCAGCCACGGGCGCGCCGCTGCCCACCCTGCTCTACTTCCACGGCGGCGGCTATGTCGTCGGCGGGCTGGACTCGCACGACGCCCTGTGCCGCACGCTGGCAAAAAACGCCGCGTGCGCGGTGCTGGCGGTCGACTACCGCCTCGCGCCCGAGCACAAGTTTCCGACCGCCTTCCACGATGCTGAAGATGCCGCCCAGTGGCTCGCGGTGCACGGCGGCTCGCTCGGCCTGGACACCTCCCGCGTGGCCTTCGGCGGCGACAGCGTCGGCGGCACGCTGGCCACGGCGCTGACGATCGCCGCGCGCGATGCCGGGCGCCCGCAGCCGCTGCTGCAGCTGCTGCTGTATCCCTGCACCAGCATCCGGCAGGACAGCGACTCGCACCGGCGCTACGCCAAGGGGCACCTGCTCGAGCAGCGCACGCTGCAATGGATGTTCGGCCACTACCTGCGCAGCGACGAAGACCGCCTCGACTGGCGCTTCGCCCCGCTCGCCGCGAAGGATCTCTGCGGCCTCGCGCCCGCGCACCTCGTGCTGGCGGAATACGACCCGCTGGTGGACGAAGGCAGGGCCTACGCCGCGCGCCTGCAGGAGGCCGGCGTGCGCACGCACCTGGCCGTGCACGAGGGCATGGTCCATGACTTCGCGCGGCTGAGCCAGGTGGTGGAGGAAGCGGACGCGCTGCGCTCGTCGCTCGCGCAGGTGCTGGCCGAGGCCTTCCAGCGGCCGGCAGTTGCCGCGACGCCCCCGGCGATCGGCGCATGGGTGTTCCACGCGCACCCCGACGGCCAGCCGCTCGAAGCGCGGCTCGACGGCGTGAAGCTCACGGTCGGCCCGCAAAGCGGCAATGAACGGAGCAGCCGCTGGGCATTGCGCGAGCAGGCCGGCACGTTGCGTCTGGAATGGCCGCAGGGCAATGACACGGAGCCGCAGGAGACCCATCTGCTGGCGGCCATCGAAGCCGTCTTCGTTCGCCATCCGAAGTGCAAGACGCTGCCGTTGCAGGTGCCATCGTCGTGCATCGCCCGGCTGATCGATGCCGGGGCGGTCGCCCCTTCCGCCGGGCAATTGCCGAGCGTGGTGCGCGAGACCTTCTGGCAATTGCCGCGCGTGTGGCAGTGCAATCCGCGCGAGCCCTTCGCGCAGCGCCATGTGATGAGCCAGGGCAAGCGGCATCCGCTGCGGCCCGCCAAGCCCGTCGGCACGGTCTACCAGCGCCACATTCCGTGGCTGTCGCAGACGCTGACGCTCGGCACCGTCGACATCGAACGCGACCTCCCCGCCTTCAACCGCTGGATGAACGACCCCGTGGTCGCGCACTTCTGGGAAGAACAGGGCGACCTCGCGAAGCATCGCGCGTACCTGGACGCCATCGCGGCCGACCCGCGCGTCACGGGGCTGATCGGCCGGCTCGACGGCGAAGCCTTCGGCTACTTCGAGGTGTACTGGGCCAAGGAAGACCGCATCGCGCCCTTCTACGACGCGGGCGACCACGACCGCGGCTGGCACGCGCTGATCGGCGAGGCGCGCTTTCGCGGCAAGCCCTTCCTCACGGCGTGGATGCCGTCGGTGTCGCACTACCTCTTCCTGGACGACTGCCGCACGCAGCGCATCGTGATCGAGCCGCGCGCGGACAACCACAAGATGATCAAGAGCCTGGGCCGCTGCGGCTATGCGCACATGAAGGAGTTCGACTTTCCGCACAAGCGGGCCATGCTGGGCATGCTGCTGCGCGAACGCTTCTTCGGCGAGGCTCTCTGGATTCCCCAAGGGGAGTCGACCATTTCGCCAACTTCGGCCGAGCGCGCCGAACATCCCACCGAGGACCCCTCATATGCAAATCCATGACCTGATCGGCGTCGGCTTCGGCCCGTCCAACATCGCCCTGGCGATCGCCCTCGACGAGAAGCGCCACCACGGCCAGTTCGTGGACGCGCTGTTCATCGAGAAGCAGCCGGGCTTCGTCTGGCACAAGAACATGCTGCTGGACAACGCGCACATGCAGATCTCCTTCATCAAGGACCTGGCGACGCTGCGCAACCCCGCGAGCCGCTTCACCTTTTTGAACTACCTGCACGAGAAGCAGCGCCTGCAGGATTTCGTCAACCTCAAGACCTTCTTCCCGAGCCGCCACGAGTTCAACGACTACCTGGGCTGGGCCGCGGCGCAATTCGAGGATCGCTGCGCCTACGGCGAGGCCGTGTTCGAAGTGGTGCCCGAGATGCGCGGCACCGAGGTGCAGATGCTGCGCGTGCGCTCGCGCCAGGCCGATGGCACGGTGCGCGAGCGGCTGGCACGCAACCTGGTGGTGAGCGTGGGCGGCGTGCCGAACATTCCGGCGCGCTTCCAACCCTTCAGGGACGACGTGCGCGTGTTCCATTCGAGCAGCTACCTGGAGGCGATCGCGAAGCATCCCGACGCCAAACGCATCGCCATCGTCGGCGCAGGCCAGAGCGCGGCGGAGATATTCATGGACCTGCAGAGCCATCCGAACAAGCCGGCGGTCGACCTGATCATGCGGGCGCGTTCGATCAAGCCCTCGGACGACAGCCCCTTCGTCAACGAGATCTTCAACGCCGACTTCACCGACTTCGTTTTCAACCGCTCCGGGCCCGAGCGCGCCGAGCTGCTGGAGGAGTTCTGGCACACCAACTACGCGGCGCCCGACCTGGAGCTGATCCAGCAGATCTTCAACGTGTTCTATCGCCAGCGCGTGGCGGGCGTGGCGCGCCACAGCTTCCTGCGCCGCCACGAGGTGACCGCGGTGCGCGCCGCGGCGGACGGCGTCCACCTGTCGCTGCACGACCTCAACAGCGGTGAGCGCGGCAACCAGGCCTACGACGTGGTGATCCTCGCCACGGGCTACGCGCGCGACGCGCACCGGACGCTGCTCGATCCGCTCGCGCCCTACTTGGGCGACTTCACGGTGGACCGCCACTACCGGCTGCAGGGCACGCCGGAGCTCAAGCCGGGCATCTTCCTGCAGGGCGCCTGCGAGACCAGCCACGGGCTGAGCGACACGCTGCTGTCGGTCACGGCGATCCGCTCGGACGAGATCGGTCAAGCGCTGCTGAACGCGAACCCGCGCCCGCTGCAGCAGCAGGCGCAGGCGGCGGAACGCGCGTCGCGCGCCACTGCAGTCATCTGACATCGGAAAGACGCGGCTCGGTGACTCGGTGATACACTTAATAAGAATAGTTCTTATTAACCCCATCCCCCGGGGTCACCGAAACGCAAAGCCATCGCCGCCATCTCGTTGCTTCCTGAAGGAGGCGGCGATCTCGCGGGCATGACGGGCGTCCGGTTCCGGGGCCCATCGTCGATGCTTGCGAGAAGGCTGCCGGATGCGCGACCTCGTCCAGGAACTTGTAGCTCACTATGCGGACTTGCGCCGACAGCTCACTCGCGACCTGAGGGACCCCCATTACGCGGCGGACATCGCGCAGTCGAGCTTCGAGCGCGTCTACGCGCAGGCGACGAAGGCGCCCGGCGCCGCGCGCATCGACATTTCGCCCGATGACGCGAAGGACAGCGGCAGCGGCGGCATCGAGTCGCCTCGCGCCCTGCTCTTTCGCGTGGCGCGCAATCTCTGCATCGACGAGGCGCGCCGCCGCAAGGTGGCCCAGGAATGGGTGGGCTCGCACGCCACTATTGGCTCCAGCCTCGTGGCGCCCTCGAGCGAATTCCTCCTGGCGCAGCAGCGCGTGCTGGCGCGGGTGGTCGAAACCATGGAGAAGCTTCCGCCCCGGCGGCGCGAAGTGTTCCTGTTGTTCCGGGCCTACGGCCACACGCGCGCCGAGATCGCGAAGCAGCTCGACATCACCGAGATGGCCGTGGCCAAGCACCTGCTGCGCGCCACCATCGACTGCTCGCGAGTGTTCGCCGAGCTGCGCATCGAGCTGATCGAACCGCCGCACGTTCAAAGCCGCGCGGGCTTCGACGCCGCGCTGGCCGAAGACTTCTCGTGAGCGGCGGCATGGCAATGGGCGCACCGCGCGAACGGCTGATCGAGCGCGCGCTCGCGCTGATCGTGGAAGGCGAGGTCGCGCCGGGGGAAGCCGCGCAGAACGCCCGCGCGGCCATGAACCAGTGGCGCAACAGATCGCCCGAGCACGCCGCGGCGCTGCTCGAAGCGCGACACCGCTGGGACATGCTCGGCGGCATGGCCGGCGACCTGCGTGCGCACTTCGACACACCGGCCGCAGGCATGGCGGCGGCGGCCGCAGCGGCAACCTCCGCCCGCACGCCGCAGCGCCGCAAGCTGCTGCTTTCAATCGCGGGGCTGGTCGGCGGCGGGCTCGTAGCGGGCCGCGGCGCGCAGTGGTACTGGCAGCAGCCCATTTTTCGTTCCGCCTACAGCACCCGCACCGCGCAGATGCTGAAGGTGACGCTGCCCGACGGCGCCGCCGACGCGTCGGGCAGCCAGCTCGACATCGCGCCCCGGAGCGCCATCGAGGTCACGCTGTACCGCGGGCAGCGGATCGTCGACATGGCGCGCGGCGAGGTGCGCTTCGAAGTGGCGCACGACTCACAGCGCCCCTTTCGGGTGCGCACGCGCGATGCTGTCATCGAGGTCGTCGGCACCGTCTTCACCGTGCGCGACCGCGGCGGGCCGGTCACCGTGGGGGTGGAGCAGGGGCATGTCCGCGTGCAGGTGCGTGCCCGCCAGAACGCCGAGGCATCCATACCGTCCGCGGAGGTCATCGACCTGCACGCCGGCGAACTCGTCGAAGTGCTGGACGGCCACGCCGATGCCGTGCGCCAGTCCGACACCCGCGCCCTCTCGGCGTGGCGAGACGGCTGGCTCGTATTCGACAACACGCCGCTGAGCGAGGCCCTCGCGGCGGTCAACAGCTACCGAATCCGCCCCATCGTCAGCGCCGACGCGCGCATCGACGCCATGCGCCTGTCCGGCCGCTTCCGCACCAATGACTCCGTGGGTCTGGTCGAAGTGCTGCCGACGATCCTCCCGGTGATCGCCGACTCCCACCCTGACGGCAGCGTGGAACTGCGCAAGCGCTGAAAAAAGAGGCAGCACCAGCCTCACGGCGTGCCCCGGGCCGAACAGTGTGTCTCTGTTTGGCGAGTTCAAACGTCTTACTTTGAGAAACGCCAAGGCTGCTGCTTTTTGCGAGCCATGGCGTCCAAAAGTACGAATACGTCGCATTTACTTGACCTGGAGCCCTGACCCATGCGTTCTTCGCCTCGCCATCGCCTTCTGAGCGCCGCACTCGCCGCCGCCTTCGGAACCATCTTCGTCAGCTGGAGCAGCCTGGCTTCCGCCCAGGCCTCCGAACAGGCGGCCGCGCCGACCTTCGACATCCGCGTGCCCGCGCAGCCGCTGGCGGCGGCGCTGAACGAGCTGTCGCGGCAGACGGGTGCGCAGGTGTTCGCTGCCGGCGACATGGTGACGGGCATCAGCGCGCCCGCGGTATCCGGCAGGCTGACGCTGCAGCAGGCGCTGGACCGGCTGCTCGCCAGCAGCGGCCTCGTCGCGGTGCGCAACGGCGCCTCGCAGGTCACGATCCAGCGCGCTTCGACCGCCACGGCCGGCACCTCGCTGCCACCGGTGACAGTCCAGGCCACGGCCGACGGCACCACCGAAGGCACGGGCTCCTACGCAGCCCGCTCCGCTTCGACCTCCACGCGCATGGACCTGTCCCTGCGCGAGACCCCCCAGTCCGTGAGCGTGATCGGCCGCCAGCAGATCGAAGACCAGAACCTGGTCACGCTCGACGACGTGCTGCGCCAGACCCCCGGGATCGTGGCCGACCGGCTCGACGAACGGGTGCAGTTCACGTCCCGCGGCTTCACGCTGGGCACCATGATCGACGGCATCCCCACCTTCGCCTTCAACACCGTGGCGGGCGAGGTCAGCATGCTCAGCACCGCCATCTACGACCGCGTGGAAGTGCTGCGCGGCTCGGCAGGCCTCCTCAACGGCGTGGGCTCGCCCGGCGGCGCGATCAACCTGGTGCGAAAGCGCCCGACCACCGAGTTCTCGGGCCACGTGACCGGCGGCATCGGCTCCTGGAACCGCTACTCCGGCGAAGTCGACGTGGGCGGCCCGCTCAATGCCGCGGGAACGCTGCGCGGACGCTTCGTGGCTTCGCGCACCGCGGGAGACAGCTTCATCGAATCGAAGAAGACCGCGGAAGACGTGCTGTACGGCATCCTTGAGGCAGACCTCTCCCCCACCACCACGCTGGCCGTCGGCGTCGAGCACCAGAAGACCGCCACCGACGGCGCCAACTACGGCCAGGCCCCGCTCTTCTTCAGCGACGGCACGCGCACCCGTCTGCCGCGCTCCTTCAACTCCAGCGCGCCCTGGAGCTACTGGAACATGTACTCGGACAAGGTCTTCGCCAACCTCGATCAGCAGCTGGGCGGCGGCTGGCGCCTGAAGCTCGACACGAGCTACCTGAAGAGCAAGCGCAAGCGCGCCTCGGGCGACCTCAACACCTTCTACCCCGTCGACGCGACGGGCGACTCCACCATCGACATCCGGGACAACCCGGCGACATCGAGGAATACCTCCTTCGACGCCCACCTGCGCGGCCCCTTCGAGGCCTTCGGGCGCAAGCACGAGGCGGTCCTCGGGTTCAGCTACAACGACTACGACTACGCCATAGACACCAACCTGGCAGCGCCCACCGTCTTCGATACCCGGCCGCTCAACTTCTACACGCTGCAGTCGTTCCCCGCAGTCACATCCTTCCCCTACAAGTCGTACACGCTGTCGGGCCAGACCTCCGAGAAGTCGGTCTACGCCTCGACGCGTCTGCGCCTGGCCGACCCGCTGTCGGTGATCGTGGGAGCTCGGGGTACCTGGTACAAGAACGACGCGCTCAACCGCAACCAGGTGGCCGGCACGCTGACCAGGGTTCCCGGCTCGCACGAGAGCGGTGTCGTCACGCCCTATGCCGGCATCGTGTACGACCTCAGCAAGGAGTTCTCCGTGTACGGCAGCTACACCGACATCTTCATGCCCAACACCGAGCGCGACAGCGCCAACAATGTGATCCCGCCGCAGCGCGGCAAGAACTACGAGCTCGGCATCAAGGGCGAGCACTTCGCAGGCAAGCTCAACACCAGCCTCGCGGTCTTCCGCACCAAGCAGACCAATCTGCCCGTGGAAGACACCAGCGCAGGCCTGCTGCCCGACGGCAGCGTTCCCTACCGGTCCGTGCCCGGCGCACGCAGCAGGGGCTTCGAACTGACCGCCTCGGGCGAGCTGGCACCCGGCTGGCAAATGCAGGCGGGCTACACCTACCACGTCAAGCGCGACAACAAGGGCGTGCGGCTCGATCCCACCTACCCCAACCGCCTGTTCCGCGTAAGCACCAGCTACCGCCTGCCTGGCGACTGGAGCAAGCTCACCGTCGGCGGCAGCGTGAGCTACCAGAGCAGCATCTATTACGACGAGGCTTCCGGACTCGGCCGTGCGACGCAGGGTGGCCTCACGCTCATCGGCCTGATGGCGCGCTACGAGTTCGACAAGAAGCTGAGCGCCTCGCTCAACATCGAGAACCTGACCGACAAGCGTTATTACAGCGGGCTCGGCGGCTACAACGGCTACACCTACGGCCGCCCGCGCAACGTCTGGCTGAAGCTCACCTACAAGCTCTGATTGCTGTCACGCAGCGCCGGCGCCAGCCGGTGCCAGCAAAAAGGCCGGCCCCGTTTCGGGAGCCGGCCTTTTTTGTTGCCTGCCTTCCGCCTACCGGCCAGCCTGCGCCACCGCGACGCAGTGGTCGACGATCTCCTCCAGCGCCTCGCGGTAGAAGCCGATCAGCTTCTCCACCGTCGCCTCGTCGTACATCGCCCGGCTGAAGATCCAGCTCATCGAAAGCTGCCCTTCGTACACGTTGCCGGCGATCTCCAGCCAGTTGGCCAGCGGAGCCTCCTCGTCGTGGACCGGCCCCGGATGCTCCACTGCCGGCTTGAACATCGCATCGTCCCCGCCCAGGCTGCGGTCGAACTGGCCCAGGTAGTTGAAGGTGATGCGCGCCTGTGCCGGACCCAGCGAGGCACCCTGCGGCCGCAGGTGCTTGAGCACGCCATGCCCGATGCCGCGACGCGGCACGTCCATGCGCTGCTGCTTCGTCGAGAGAATCAGCGACTCGACCGGCGAACTGCCCTCGCGCAGCCGCACCGGGTAGACACTCGTGAACCAGCCCAGCGTGCGGCTCAGGTCGAGCCCTGCGGCATCGGCCTCGCGGCCGTGGCCTTCCAGCTGGACCAGCGTCTCCGGCTCGCCACTCCAGCGCCAGACCGTCCTCGACAGCGCCGCCAGCAGCAGATCGTCGATGGACGTGCCGTACGCCGAGGGCGCCACGCGCAACAGCTGGGCCGTGCGTTCGCTGTCCAGGCGCATGCGCTGCGTCAGCGCGTCGCGATCGACCAGCGCGTCGATCGGCCTGTCCCTCGGAATGTCGACCACCGGCTGCAGCTGCGCCTGCCAGTAGGCAAGTTCATCGTCCAGTTCCGTCCCCTGCGCCAGGGCCTGGAGATGCTCGGCCCAGGCCTTGAAGGAGGCCGTCTTGCCGGGCAGCTGCACCGAGCGGCCTTCGCTGAGTTGCCCGTAGACCGCCTGCAGGTCTTCCAGCAGCACGCGCCACGACACGCCGTCGACCACCAGGTGATGCACCACCAGCAGCAACCGCGCGCTGCCGTCCGCATGGCGCATGTGCACCACGCGCCACGCCGGCCCCTTGGACAAATCGAGGCTGCGCTGCGCCGCGTCCGCCACCAGGCTGATCTCCTGCGCACCGGCGACCTCGCGGCTCCACAGCAGGTCGCGCGGCTCCGCTTGCGCGCTGTAGCGCTGCCGCCAGCGTCCGTCGGCCTGCTGTTCGAAACGCAGTCGCAGCGCGTCGTGATGTGCTGCCAGAGCGTCGAGCGCCTGCAGCAGCAACGATTCGTCCAGCGGCTTCGCCGCCTCCAGCATCAGCGCCTGGTTGAAGTGATGGCGCCGCGGAATGGGCGTGTCGAAGAACCAGGCCTGGATCGGAATGAGCGGCAGCGTGCCCTGCGCCTCGACCACGGCCTGTGCCGGCTCTGTCGGCTGCACGAGCGCGACATCGGCAAGCTGCTCCACCAGCGCCTCGATGGTCGGATGGCGCATCAGGTCGCGCAGGCGCAGCTGGAACCCCAGATCGGCCTGCCGCACCTTGGAGATCACCTGCAGGCTCAGGATCGAGTCGCCACCCAGCTCGAAGAAGTTGTCCGAGATGCCCACCGACTCCACGCCCAGCACCTCGGCCCAGATGGCGGCGAGCCTGCGCTCCCTGTCGTTGCGCGGCGCCTTGATCTCGCGCTGCGCGTCCACACCCGGCTCGGGCAACGCGTGGCGGTCCAGCTTGCCGCTGATCAGCCGCGGCAGCGCATCCAGCACGATCAGGTGCGCGGGCACCATGTGCTCCGGCAGGCGCCGGCGCAACTGCTGCAGGGCCTGCTGCGACAGCTGCGCGCGCGGCCCGCTCGGCATGGGCACGATGTAGCCGACGAGCTGTCGGCCCGAGGGCCCTTCGTGCAGCTGCACCGCGGCCTCCAGCACGCCCGGAACCTCGCGCAGCTGCGCTTCGATCTCGCCCAGCTCGATGCGGAAGCCGCGGATCTTCACCTGCTGGTCGGCGCGCCCGATGTAGGCGATGTTTCCGTCCTCGCGCCACCGCACCAGGTCACCGGTGCGGTACAGGCGGCCGCCGCTGCCCGTGTTGTCGAAGGGGTCGGCGACGAAGCGCTCCGCCGTCAGTGCGCTGCGCCCCAGATAGCCGCGCGCCAGGCCGTAGCCGCCGATATAGAGCTCGCCGACGCTGCCGCGCGCAACCGGCCGCAGCTGCGCATCGAGCACATGGACCGTGCGTTCGCCCACCGGCCGCCCGATGGGCGCATAGGCCTCATCGAAGCCACGGTCCGCGCTGGTCTTCCAGATCAGCGGCGTGACCACGGTTTCCGTCGGCCCGTAGCCGTTGATGAGCGTGCGCGGCCGCAGCGACTGGCGCACCTTGTCGTAGGCGGCCCGGGGCATCGCCTCGCCGCCGAACACGTACAACTCCACCGGAGGTGCCTCGCCCAGCGCCTGCGCCCAGTCGGCCAGCTGGCTCAGGTAGGCCGGCGGGAAAGCCGCGTTGGTCACGCCGTAGCGATACAGCGCGTCGCAGGTCTGCTCCGCCGTCCACAGCTCGTTGTCGCGCAGCGCCAGGCTCGCGCCCACGGTGAGCGCCGTCAGCCAGCGCTCATGGGCCCCGTCGAACGAGAAGGACATGAAGTGCAGCTCGCAGGAGCGCGCCACCATGCCGTAGATCTCCGCCGTGGCCTGGCAATGCATGCTGAGCGGCCCGTGCGACACCGCCACGCCCTTGGGCTGGCCCGTCGAGCCGGAGGTGTAGATCACGTAGGCCAGCTGGTCCTGATGAACCGCGACCTCCGGATCGTGAGCGGGCCAGCCGGCCAGCTCCGCTTCGTCCAGCACCAGCGTGTCGGCCATCGAGGGCAGGCGCGGCAGCACGGCGCGCTGCGTGAGCATCAGCCGCGCACCGCTGTCCTTGCACATGAAATGCAGGCGGTCCTGCGGATATTCCGGGTCGAGCGGCAGGTACGCGGCGCCGGCCTTGAGCACGGCGAGCAGCGCGACGATGGTCTCCAGCGAACGCTGCAGCGACACCGCAACGACCGCATTGCCACGCACGCCGCGCTCGATCAGCGCGTGCGCCAGGCGATTCGCGCGTGCATTGAGATCCGCATAGCTCAGCTCGGCATCGCCCATCAGCAGCGCGATCGCCTCGGGCTGCAGGCGCGCCTGCTGCTCGATGAGCTGGTGCACCGGCGTGCGCAGGAAACCGTGGCGCCCGCTGCGGCCCAGGCGCGCGATCTCGGACTGCTGCGCCGAGGTCAGCGTGTCGAGGTCGCGCAGCGCCTGCGAGCTGTCCTGGCTCATCCTGTCCATCAGGCCGAAGAGCTGCTGCGAGAGGGCCTGCACGTCTGCTTCCTTGAATCGCTCGCGCAGATACTTGAGCTTGATCGTCAGCACCTCGCCCAAGTGGACTTCCACGTCCATCGGATAGTGGGTGACGTCTACCGACTCGGCCTGCTCGAACTTCAGGCCCTGGTCCGCGCGGCCGGCGAGCGTCTGGTCGATCGGGTAGTTCTCGAACACGACGATGCTGTCGAACAGCCCCTGGCCGCCGCCCTGCCCGGCCCAGCGCTGGATCTCGTGCAGCGGCGTGTACTCGTGCTCGCGCGAGGCCAGGTTCTGCGCCTGCAGTTCGCGCAGCCAGTCCCCCAGCCGCTGCGCCGGCGCGGCGTCGACGACCACGGGCAGCGTGTTGATGAAGAGGCCCAGCATCCGGTCGGCCCCCACCAGCCCCGCGGGCCGGCCCGCCACCGTGGCGCCGAAGACGACCGTTTGCTGCGCGGCGTAGCGCGACAGCAGCAGCGACCATGCGCCCTGCACGAGCGTGTTCAGCGTCACGCGCTCGCGGCGGGCGAAGGCCTGCAGGGCCTGCGTGCCTGCCGCATCCAGCGCGGCACCGACTTCGCCGTGGCCTTCGCCGTTGGCTGGCGGCTCGAGAGCCGTGCCGAGCAGCGTCGGCGCATCGATCTTCTGCAGCCGGCTGCGCCAGTAGGCCTCGCCTTCCTTCGCCGTACGCGCGGCCAGCCAGGCGATGTAGTCGCGGTAGCTGCACGCCGGCTCTTCTGTCGCCACGCCGTCGTAGGCCTGCAGCACCTCGCCGAACAGGCGAGACATGCTCCAGCCGTCCAGCAGCAGGTGGTGACAGCTCCAGATGAAGCGATGGCGCTGGTCGTCGATGCGGATCGCGGCAAGCCGCATCAGCGGCGGCGCCGACAGGTCGAAGGCGGCCTGCTGCTCCAGTGCCAGCGCCTCGATCGCCTGCGCCTGGTCGGCTCGCCCGCGCCAGTCGTGCACCGCCATCGGCAGTTCCACCGACCTGGCCACCCACTGAAGCGGAGGCTGGGCCATGCTCAGGAAGCCCGTGCGCAGCACGTCATGGCGTTGCACCACCTGCTGCCACGCACCCCTGAAGCGCTGCACCTCCAGCCCCTGCACGTCGATGCGCAGCTGCGTCACGTACGCCGTGCCACCCCCGTCGTACTCGCTGTGGAACAGCATGCCCTGCTGCATCGGCGACAGCGGATACAGGTCCTGCACCTTCTGCGCCTCCGATGGCAGTACATCCAGCAAGGCGTCCAGCTGCGCCTGCGTCAGCGCCGCCAGCGCGAAGTCCGAGGGCGTCACGCCCGAGGCTGCGCCGGTGCAGTGCGCCACCAGCGCCAGCAGCTCCTCGCGCAGCCGGTGCGTCCACGCCCGCACGTCCTCTTCCCGATGCCGCTCGCGCCCGTAGCTCACCGCCAGGCTCAGCTCTCCCTCGTACACCCGCGCGTTGATCGCGAACTCGTGCGCCTGCGGCGCATCCCCTCCCATCGCCTGGCCACCGCCTTGCGCCGCCGGGCGCCACAGCGCCTGCTCGTCGAAGCTGCCGTCGAACTGCCCCAGGTAGTTGAAGACCACCTGCGCCCTGGGCAACGCCTCGATGGCCTGGCGCTGCGCATCGCTGCCCAGGTAATGGAACACGCCGTGCCCCAGCCCCTTGTTGGGCACCTGGCGCAGCTGCTCCTTCACGCGCTTGAGCGCATCGCCGATCTCGCCCCGCGGCGCCAGCGCCACCGGGTACACGCTGGTGAACCAGCCCACGGTGCGGCTGAGGTCCATGCCCTCGAAGATGTCCTCGCGCCCGTGGCCTTCGAGGTCGACAAGCACGCTGGCCTGGCCGCTCCAGCCGCACAGGGCTCGCGCCAGCGCGGTCAGCAGCAGGTCGTTGACCTGGGTGCGGTAGGCGGCCGGGGCGTCCTTGAGCAGGCGCTGGGTGGTGGCTGCGTCCAGGGTGACGTTCACGCTGGCCTGCTCGCTCGCGCGGCGGCTGCCCCGGGGGTTGGCGCATGGCAAGGAGGCCGTCTCTGCATGGCCCAGGGCCTGCTGCCAGTAGGCCATCTCGCCGGCATTGGCCTGCGCGTAGCCTTGCAGGGCCTGCGCCCAGTCGCGGTAGCTGCTGCTGCGCGCGGGCAGCTCGGCGCTTCGGCCCGCGAGGCTGGCGCGGTAGGCGCTCTGCAGGTCTTCCAGCAGGATGCGCCAGGACACGCCATCGACCACCAGGTGGTGGATGGCCAGCAGCAGCAGCCAGCGGCCGTCTTCGACTTCGATGAGCAGCGCCCGCATCAAGGGGCCTCGCTCCAGGTCGAGGCTGCGCTGGGCTTCGTCGCACAGCGCCTCGATGCCGGCTTCGTCCTTCGCGCGGCGCACCCACAGCAGTTCCTGCAGTTGCGCTTCGGGAACGGGTTCGTAGCGCTGGGTCCATTGGCCCTGCGCCTGCTGGCTATAGCGCAGCCGCAGGCCGTCGTGGTGCTGCACCAGCGCGCCCAGCGCCTGGCGCAGCGCCTTCATGTCCAGCGGCTCGCGGCTTTGCAGCAGCACCGACTGGTTCCAGTGGTGGCGCGCCGCCATCTCCATGCCGAAGAACTCGGCCTGGATCGGCAGCAGCGGCACTTCGCCTTCGGCCGGCCCGCGCACCTGCGCCGCGGCCGCCTCCTGGTCGAGTGCCTGCACCACGCCGGCGAGCTGGGCGATGCTCTGGCGCTCGAACATCTGCCTCGGGGTGAGCTGCCAGCCCGCGCGACGCGCCTGCGCGACGATCTGCAGGCTGAGGATGGAGTCGCCTCCGAGTTCGAAGAAGTTGTCGTGGCGCCCCACCTGCTGCAGGCCCAGCACCTGGGCCCACACCTGCGCCAGCGCCTGCTCCGCTTCGCCCTGCGGCGCTTCGTAGTCGTGCGCCGCGGCGTACCCAGGCTCCGGCAGCGCCTTGCGGTCGACCTTGCCGTTGGCGTTCAGCGGCAGCGCCTCCAGCACCACGAGGGCACCGGGCACCATGTACTCCGGCAGCACCGTGCCGAGCTGTTCGCGCAAGGCTGCCGCCTCCAGCGCCGGCTGGCCTTCGTGGCCGCAGACGTAGCCCACCAGGCGGGCTCCGCTGGGCCCCTCCTGCGCCACCACCACCGCCTCGCGCACGCCCGGCTGCGCCAGCAGCTGCGCCTCGATCTCGCCGAGCTCGATGCGGAAGCCCCGCACCTTGACCTGGTGGTCCAGCCGCCCGAGGTATTCCAGCTGGCCGTCCTCGCGCCAGCGAACCAGGTCGCCCGTGCGGTACAGCCGACCGCCGGCCTCATCGAACGGGTCCGCCACGAAGCGCTGCGCCGTCAGGCCGCTTCTGTTCAGGTAGCCACGGGCAAGGCCCGCGCCCGACACAAACAACTCACCGGCGCATCCCACCGGTACCCGATGCAGGTCGGGGTCGAGCACATGCATGCCGAGGTCCGGAATGTTCACGCCGACCGGGCTGCGCGGCACCTCGAGATCGAGCGCCGTGATGGGCCGATAGGTCACGTGGACAGTGGTCTCCGTGATGCCGTACATGTTGATCAGCCGCGGCTGCGCATCGCCGAAACGCTCGACCCACGGACGCAGGCTCTGCGGCTCCAGCGCCTCGCCGCCGAAGATCACATGTTTCAGCGACAGGCCGGCTTCCTCGTAGAGTCCGCGTGCGGTCATCAACTGACGGAAAGCCGAGGGCGTCTGGTTCAGCACCGTGACCCGCTGCTCGCGCAGCAGGGCCAGGAAGTCGTCTGGCGAGCGGCTGATCCAGAAAGGAACGACCACGAGCCGGCCGCCATGGCACAGGGCACCGAAGATTTCCCAGACCGAGAAGTCGAAGGCATAAGAGTGGAACAGGGTCCACACGTCGTCCGCGCCGAAATGGAACCAGTCCTGCGTCGAGCCCAGCAGCCGCACCACCTGGCGATGGCACAGCTGGGCGCCCTTGGGCTTGCCGGTCGAACCGGAGGTATAGATGACGTAGGCCAGCTGGTCCGCGTGCTGCGCGACGGCCGGATCGTGATCGGGCACCGACTGCAGCTCGAGCGTGTCCAGCGCCAGGACCTGCACGCCCGGTCCGCTGGGCGGCAGGCCGGGCTGCACCTCGCTGTGCGTCAGCAGCAGCGCGATGCCGCTGTCTTGCATCATGTGGGCCAGGCGATCGGCCGGATAGGCCGGGTCCAGCGGCACATAGGCTGCGCCGGCCTTCAGGATGGCCAGAAGGGCCACCACCATCTCGATGCCGCGCTCCACCGCCAGGCCAACGCGGGCCTCCGGCCGTACGCCGAGTTCGATGAGCCGATGCGCCAGGCGGTTCGCGCGTGCATTGAGCTCCGCATAGCCGAGCCTGTGTTCGCCGAAGACCAGCGCCACGGCCTGCGGACGCGCGCGGGCCTGCTGCTCGAAGAGGCCGTGCAGCGAGGCATCGCGCGGCACGGCCGGCTGCTCGCGTTCGGCTCCCCAGGACTGCAAGGTCTGGAGCGTCGCCGGATCGAGCAGCTCGAGTCGATCCAGGCACCCGGCCTTCGCATCGACCAGCTGCAGCAACAGGTGCCGCATGCGGTCGGCGATGGCACTTGCCGTCTGCTCGCCGAAGCTGTCGCGCATGAAGCCGAACTGCAGCCCCAGCGTGTCGGCCTGGCGCACGACCAGGGTCATCGGGTAGTTGCTCTCCTCGCTGTGCGCGATCTCGCCGAAGCTCAGGCCGCCGGGCGAGCTCGCCTTCAGCGCCTGATCGACCGGGTAGTTCTCGAACACGACGATGCTGTCGAACAGCCCCTGGCCGCCGCCCTGCCCGGCCCAGCGCTGGATCTCGTGCAGCGGCGTGTGCTCGTGCTCGCGCGAGGTCAGGTTCTGCGCCTGCAACGAGCGCAGCCAGTCGCCCACGGGCCGGCCGGCCTCGATGCCGACGATCATCGGCAGGGTGTTGATGAACAGGCCCAGCACCTGGTCGGCACCGCGCAGTTCGGCCGGGCGACCGGCTACCGTGACGCCGAAGCTCACGGTGCGCTGGCCGGAGTGACGGGCCAGCAGCAGCGCCCAGGCCGCCTGCACCAGCGTGTTCACCGTGATGCGCTCGGCCCGCGCGAAGGCTTGGAGGCGTTGGGTTTCCGAAGTGTCCAGGGTGCGGATGCAGCGGCCGTGCCCCGGCTGCGCTTGCGCCGGCCTGGGCAGCACCTGGCTCAGGTGCGTCGGCGCATCGAGGCGAGCGAGCTGGCCGCGCCAGTAGGCCTCGTGGGCCACGGCATCCTGTGCCTGCAGCCACTCGATGTAATCGCGATAGCGGCCGGCCTGCGGCGGCAGGGCGGCCCCTGCGTAGGCGCTCAGCACTTCGCCCATCAGCCGCGACAGGCTCCAGCCGTCGAGCAGCAGGTGATGAGCGGTCCAGACCAGATGATGGCTGTCCTGCCCGGTACGGATCGCGAGCAGCCTGGCCAGGGGCGGCTGAACGAGGTCGAAGCCGCGCGCGAGATCTTCGCTCGCCCAGTCGTCCAGCGACTGGCGCAGGTTCGGCTCGGCGCGCGCATCGCGCTCCAGCCAGGGTGTTTCCACCGACCTGGCCACCCACTGCAGCGGAGGCTGGGCCATGCTCAGGAAGCCCGTGCGCAGCACATCGTGGCGTTGCACCACCTGCTGCCACGCACCCCTGAAGCGCTGCACCTCCAGCCCCTGCACGTCGATGCGCAGCTGCGTCACATACGCCGTGCCACCCCCGTCGTACTCGCTGTGGAACAGCATGCCCTGCTGCATCGGCGACAGCGGATACAGGTCCTGCACCTTCTGCGCCTCCGATGGCAGTACATCCAGCAAGGCATCCAGCTGCGCCTGCGTCAGCGCCGCCAGCGCGAAGTCCGAGGGCGTCACGCCCGAGGCTGCGCCGGTGCAGTGCGCCACCAGCGCCAGCAGCTCCTCGCGCAGCCGGTGCGTCCACGCCCGCACGTCCTCTTCCCGATGCCGCTCGCGCCCGTAGCTCACCGCCAGGCTCAGCTCTCCCTCGTACACCCGCGCGTTGATCGCGAACTCGTGCGCCTGCGGCGCATCCCCTCCCATCGCCTGGCCACCGCCTTGCGCCGCCGGGCGCCACAGCGCCTGCTCGTCGAAGCTGCCGTCGAACTGCCCCAGGTAGTTGAAGACCACCTGCGCCCTGGGCAACGCCTCGATGGCCTGGCGCTGCGCATCGCTGCCCAGGTAATGGAACACGCCGTGCCCCAGCCCCTTGTTGGGCACCTGGCGCAGCTGCTCCTTCACGCGCTTGAGCGCATCGCCGATCTCGCCCCGCGGCGCCAGCGCCACCGGGTACACGCTGGTGAACCAGCCCACGGTGCGGCTGAGGTCCATGCCCTCGAAGATGTCCTCGCGCCCGTGGCCTTCGAGGTCGACAAGCACGCTGGCCTGGCCGCTCCAGCCGCACAGGGCTCGCGCCAGCGCGGTCAGCAGCAGGTCGTTGACCTGGGTGCGGTAGGCGGCCGGGGCGTCCTTGAGCAGGCGCTGGGTGGTGGCTGCGTCCAGGGTGACGTTCACGCTGGCCTGCTCGCTCGCGCGGCGGCTGCCCCGGGGGTTGGCGCATGGCAAGGAGGCCGTCTCTGCATGGCCCAGGGCCTGCTGCCAGTAGGCCATCTCGCCGGCATTGGCCTGCGCGTAGCCTTGCAGGGCCTGCGCCCAGTCGCGGTAGCTGCTGCTGCGCGCGGGCAGCTCGGCGCTTCGGCCCGCGAGGCTGGCGCGGTAGGCGCTCTGCAGGTCTTCCAGCAGGATGCGCCAGGACACGCCATCGACCACCAGGTGGTGGATGGCCAGCAGCAGCAGCCAGCGGCCGTCTTCGACTTCGATGAGCAGCGCCCGCATCAAGGGGCCTCGCTCCAGGTCGAGGCTGCGCTGGGCTTCGTCGCACAGCGCCTCGATGCCGGCTTCGTCCTTCGCGCGGCGCACCCACAGCAGTTCCTGCAGTTGCGCTTCGGGAACGGGTTCGTAGCGCTGGGTCCATTGGCCCTGCGCCTGCTGGCTATAGCGCAGCCGCAGGCCGTCGTGGTGCTGCACCAGCGCGCCCAGCGCCTGGCGCAGCGCCTTCATGTCCAGCGGCTCGCGGCTTTGCAGCAGCACCGACTGGTTCCAGTGGTGGCGCGCCGCCATCTCCATGCCGAAGAACTCGGCCTGGATCGGCAGCAGCGGCACTTCGCCTTCGGCCGGCCCGCGCACCTGCGCCGCGGCCGCCTCCTGGTCGAGTGCCTGCACCACGCCGGCGAGCTGGGCGATGCTCTGGCGCTCGAACATCTGCCTCGGGGTGAGCTGCCAGCCCGCGCGACGCGCCTGCGCGACGATCTGCAGGCTGAGGATGGAGTCGCCTCCGAGTTCGAAGAAGTTGTCGTGGCGCCCCACCTGCTGCAGGCCCAGCACCTGGGCCCACACCTGCGCCAGCGCCTGCTCCGCTTCGCCCTGCGGCGCTTCGTAGTCGTGCGCCGCGGCGTACCCAGGCTCCGGCAGCGCCTTGCGGTCGACCTTGCCGTTGGCGTTCAGCGGCAGCGCCTCCAGCACCACGAGGGCACCGGGCACCATGTACTCCGGCAGCACCGTGCCGAGCTGTTCGCGCAAGGCTGCCGCCTCCAGCGCCGGCTGGCCTTCGTGGCCGCAGACGTAGCCCACCAGGCGGGCTCCGCTGGGCCCCTCCTGCGCCACCACCACCGCCTCGCGCACGCCCGGCTGCGCCAGCAGCTGCGCCTCGATCTCGCCGAGCTCGATGCGGAAGCCCCGCACCTTGACCTGGTGGTCCAGCCGCCCGAGGTATTCCAGCTGGCCGTCCTCGCGCCAGCGAACCAGGTCGCCCGTGCGGTACAGCCGACCGCCGGCCTCATCGAACGGGTCCGCCACGAAGCGCTGCGCCGTCAGGCCGCTTCTGTTCAGGTAGCCACGGGCAAGGCCCGCTCCGCCCAGATACAGCTCGCCCGCCATGCCGGCCGGCACCAGATTCAGGTCGCCATCGAGCACCACTGCAGTGCGGTCGCCCACAGGCGAGCCGATCGGCATGTAGGCCGCATCGAAGCCCTCGCCCGCATGCGCCTTGGCGATGGTCGGCGTGATCACTGTCTCGGTCGGCCCGTAGCCGTTGATGATCCGCGGCGGCCGCAGGTTCGACATCACGCGGTCGAAGGCAGCGCGCGAAGTCGCTTCGCCGCCCACGGTGTAGGAGCGCAGCGAAGGCACGCGCCCCTCTTCGCCCATGCCCTCGGCCAGCTGCTGCAGATAGCTGGGCGTGAAGCAGGCGATGGTGATGCCGTGACGGCTCATCTCCTCATGGCTGCGTTCCACCGACCACAGCTCCTCGTCGCGCGGCATCAGCGCCGAGCCGAAGGCCAGGGGCGTCCAGATGCGCTCGTGCGCACCGTCGAAATTGATGGACGCGAACTGCAGCTCGCGGTCCTGCGGCGTCATGCCGTAGACCTTGCCGATGGCCAGGATGTGCATGCCCAGCGGCCCGTGCGCGACGGCGACGCCCTTGGGCTGACCGGTCGAGCCCGAGGTGTAGATGACATAGGCCAGGTGCTCGCCGCTCAGCGCGACGTCGGGGCTGTCTTCGCGACCAGTTTCCAGCGCCTGTGCATCGAGCAGCAGCGTGGGGAGTTCGCGCATCGCGACCGGCAGGCGCCCGCGCACATGGGCCTGCGTGAGCAGCATGCAGATGCCGCTGTCGGCTGCCATGAATTCCAGCCGCTCCGCGGGATAACCGGGGTCGAGCGGCACATAGGCGCCGCCCGCCTTGAGCACGCCGAGCAATGCCACCACCGTCTCGATGGAGCGCTCAACCGCCAGGCCCACCCGGCTTTCCGGCCGCACGCCCAGCGCGATCAGCCGATGGGCCAGCCGGTTGGCGCGGGCATCGAGTTCGGCGTAGCTGAGCTCGGTGTCGCCCATGATCAGGGCCGTGGCCTCGGGACGCACGCGCGCCTGCCTTTCGACCAGCCGGTGCACGAAGGCTTCTTCCTGCCCCTGTTCGGCGGAATTCCACTCTCCCGTTCCCCAGCGCTGCAACTGCAGGCGCTCGGCTTCGTCGAGCAATTCGACCTCGCGCAGGGTCTTGCCAGGGTGGCTCACCAGATGCTGCAGCATCGCGACGAAATGCGTCGCCAGCCGCTCGACGGTCCGAGGTTCGAACACCGCCTTGGCGTAGGTGAAGACGAAGCCGAAGCCACCGTCGGATTCCTCCAGCGTGTCGAGCGCCAGTTCGAAGGGTGCCGTCTGCTCGACGATCTCGTAGGGCTCCAGCGCGAGCCCGGGCAGTTGTCCCAGCGCGCCCAAGTTCTGCTGCTGGTGGTTGAAGATCACCTGGAACAGCGGTGGCTGGCTCAGGCTGCGCTGCGGCGCGAGCGCATCGACCAGCTGCTCGAAGGGCAGGTCCTGATGAGCCTGCGCGTCCAGCGCCGCCTGGCGTGCCTGCGCGAGGAGCTGGGCCAGCGTCGTGTGGCCTTCCACCGTGTTGCGCAGCACCTGCGTGTTGACGAACAGGCCCACCACGCCGGCAACCTCGGTCCGGTCGCGGTTGGCGACCGGCACGCCGAGGCGGATGTCGGTCTGGCCGCTGTAGCGGTGCAGCAGGCCCTGGAACGCTGCCATCAGCAGCATGAAGGGCGTGGCCTTTTGCGCGGTGGCGCTGCGCCGCAGTTCGCGCGCCAGCGCCTCGGGCAAGGCGGCACGGTGGCGGGCCACGCGATACGGCCCCTGCGCGGGGCGCGGATGGTCGCCCGGCAGCTGCAGCAGAGGTTGCGCGCCGCCGAGCTGCGCCTTCCAGTAGTCGAGCTGCCGGTCGCGCTCGCCGGCATCGAGCCAGTTGCGCTGCCATGCGGCGTAGTCGGCATAGCTCAGCGTCGGCTTGGCAAGCGCCGGTGCGGTGCCCGCGGTGTGTGCGTGATAGAGCTGGCCGAATTCGTCGATGAGGATCTGCATCGACCAGCCGTCGGCCACGATGTGATGCAGCACCATGACCAGGATCTGCTCGTCGTCGGCCAGACGGATCAGGCCCACGCGCAGCAGCGGGCCGGCGGCCAGGTCGAAGGCTTCGCCGGCCATGCGGCTTGCTTCCTCCTGCGCCCGGCCGTCGCGCGACTGCCCAGGCTCGGCGCGCAGGTCGACGTGGCGCAGATCGGGCATCGACGCGGCATGCACGACCTGCTCGGCCACGCCTTCGGCGCTGGCGCGGAAAGTGGTCCGCAAAGATTCATGCCGCGCCACCAGCGCGGCCAGGCTGGCTTCCAGGGCCTGCTGGTCGAGCCGCCCCTTCAGCCTCAGCGCGGCCGTGATGTGATGCGCCGCGCTGGCGGGCTCCATCTGCCACACGAACCACTGCCGGGCCTGTGCGTACGACAGCGGCGACACCGCCCCCCCGGGCCGCGGCACGATGGGAAGCCGGCCGAAGTCAATGCCCTGCTGCCGCAACGCCGCGATGAATTCCTTCTGCTTTTCCGGCGGCAGCTCGGCAAAGCGTTGTGCGATCAATGTGCTGCGTGCGTTCACTTAGGCTCCCAGACTTTCCAACAATGCATCCATGCGATCCAGCTCCGAGCCATCCTGCTCGGCGTGTGCGGCCTGTGCGCGGCCTTCCGCCGCCAGGACTTCGGCACAGGCCGCGAGGCTCGGGCATTCGAAATAGCGCTGCAGCGGCAGGTCGACGCCCAGACGCGCCTTGACCAGCTGCCGCAACTTCAAGGCGGCCAGCGAATGGCCTCCGAGCTCGAAGAAGTTGTCGTGGCGCCCCACCTGCTGCAGGCCCAGCACCTGGGCCCACACCTGCGCCAACGCCTGCTCCGCTTCGCCCTGCGGCGCCTCGTAGTCGTGCGCCGTGGCGTACTCCGGCTCCGGCAGCGCCTTGCGGTCGACCTTGCCGTTGGCGTTCAGCGGCAGCGCCTCCAGCACCACGAGGGCACCGGGCACCATGTACTCCGGCAGCACCGCGCCGAGCTGCTCGCGCAAGGCTGCCGCCTCCAGCGCCGGCTGGCCTTCGTGGCCGCAGACGTAGCCCACCAGGCGGGCTCCGCTGGGGCCCTCCTGCGCCACCACCACCGCCTCGCGAACGCCCGGCTGCGCCAGCAGCTGCGCCTCGATCTCGCCGAGCTCGATGCGGAAGCCCCGCACTTTGACCTGGTGGTCCAGACGCCCCAGGTACTCCAGCTGGCCGTCCTCGCGCCAGCGGACCAGGTCGCCCGTGCGGTACAGACGCCCGCCGGCCGCATCGAACGGGTCCGCCACGAAACGCTGTGCCGTCATGTCGCTGCGATTCAGATAACCGCGCGCAAGCACCTCCGCGCCCACATACAGCTCGCCGATCGCGCCCAGCGGCGCTTTGCGCAGGCTGCCGTCCAGCACCAGCAGGCGCGCGCTGGAAGCCGGCCGCCCGATGGGCGGCAGCCCCTCGCCGTCGGCGAGCTCGACGACGAACTCGCTGACCACGTGGGTCTCGGTGGGACCGTACTGGTTGAGCAGGCGGCACTGCGGCTCGCGCTGCAGCCAGGCGATCAACGCGGGCGTGAGCTTGAGCTGCTCGCCCGCCGTGACGATCTCCTTCAGTGCCGGCAGCCGCGTGCCTTGGGCCAGGGAGGCTTCGGCAAGATGCTGCAGCACGGAGAAGGTCAGGAACACGCGCTCCACCGACTGCTCGCGCATCAGCGCCTCGAGTTCGACCATGTCGAGCCGCTGCGCCTCGGTGCTCTGCACCAGGCAGCCGCCAGAGGCCAGGCCGCTGAGCATTTCCTGGAACGCCACGTCGAAGCACGGCGATGCGTACAGCAGGGTGCGGCGCGAGCCGGGAATGCACGCCAGCTGCCAGGCGATCAGCCGCGCCACCGCTTCGTGCCGCATCGCAACGCCCTTGGGACGCCCGGTGGAACCCGAGGTGTACAGCACGTACGCCAGGTGGTCTCCATGGAGCGGCACGACCGGGTTGTCCCCGGGCTCGCCGCTCACGTCGTCCGTGTCGAAGGACAGCAGGCGCACGCCGGGCCGGGACGGAGTCCGCGCCGCGAGGGCATCACGGGTCAGCACCCAGGCGACGCCGCTGTCTTCCACCATGTAGGCCAGGCGATCGGACGGGAAGGACGGGTCCAGCGGCACATAGGCCGCACCCGCCTTCAGCACAGCCAGCAAGCCCACCACCGTTTCGACGGAACGGTCGACCGCGATCGCCACCCTGTCCTCCGGCCTCACGCCGAGCCGGATCAGGCGATGCGCCCACTGGTTGGCCAGCCGGTTCAGGGCCGCATGGCTGAGCCGCCGCTCGCCGGCGACCAGCGCCGGAGCCTCGGGATTCAGCCTTGCCTGGCGCTCGACCAGCCGGTGCACAGGCTCCGGCGAATGTGCCCTGAAGTCGCCGCGTTCGAAGCGCGCCAGTTGCTCCAGCTCACACGGTTCGATCAGCGGCAGCTGCGCCAGCGGGCGCTCGCCGTTGTCCTCGGCCAGGGCCAGCAGCAGTGCTCGCAGTTGGCTCGCGAGGCGCTCGATGGTCGCCTCGTCGCACAGCTCCTGCGCGTAGAGCCAGTCCAGCTGCAGCGTGTCGCCCTGATGGACCAGCAGGCTCAGCGGATAGGAGGTGTCTGCCTGCGTGCGCACCGGCCCGAACACCAGTCCGCCCGGCGAAGCCTCCTTCAGCACCTGGTCGACCGGGTAGTTCTCGAACACCATCAGGCTGTCGAACAGGCCCTGCCCAGCACCGCCCGCCCAGGCCTGGATTTCATGCAGCGGCGTGTGCTCGTGCTCGCGCGCGGCCACCTGGCTGGCCTGCAGTTCGCGCAGCCAACCGCCCACGGGCTGCCCGGCTCGCAGCGGCACGACCACCGGCAAGGTGTTGATGAACAGCCCGAGCATCTGCTCGGCACCGCGCAGATCGGCAGGACGGGTAGCGGCGGTGGCGCCGAACACGACGGTGTCCTGGCCCGTATGGCTGCCCAGCAATAGCGCCCACGCGGCCTGCATCAGCGTGTTGAAAGTCACCCGCTCGCGCCGCGCAGCCTGTTGCAGGCGCTGCGTGGCAGAGGCATCGAGCAGGCTGCGATGGCGCGCCTTGCCTGTCTTTGCAAGGGCGGGAGGGCGCAGTGCGGACAGCAACCGCGTCGGTGCGTCCAGCGTACCCATGGTAGCGCGCCAGTAGCGCTCGCCGGCCTGCGGATCGCGCGCGCCCAGCCAGGCGATGTAGTCGCGGTAGCGCCCTGGCGCCTGGGACGGCGGCTGCCCGCTGTAGCGGTGCAGCACCTCGGCCATCAGTTGCGCGGCGCTCCAGCCGTCCAGCAGAAGATGGTGATGCGTCCAGATCAGGTGATGACGGCGTTCGCCGGTGCGCGCCAGCAGCAGCCGCATCAGCGGCGGCCGCGAGAGATCGAAACCCTGCTCCTGCTGTTCGCGGGCCAGCGCCTGCAGCGCCGCACCAAGGTCGACGCGCTCGCGCAGGTCGTGCTCGATCCAGGGCATTGCCGTGCCCGCGCTGGCGGCCACCCATTGCAGGGGCGCTTCGCCATGCACGAGGAAGCCGCTGCGCAGGATCTCGCTGCGCTGCAGGGCCGCCTCCCAGGCAGCGCGAAGGCGTGCCGGATCGAGGTTCTCCACATCCACCGCGAGCTGGTTGACATAGCTGCCGTCCTGCGGTTCGAGCAGGCCGTGGAACAGCATGCCCTGCTGCATCGGAGACAGCGGATACAGATCCTCCAGCTCGGCGACCGCCACCGGCAAGGCATCGAGTTGCGACTGGCCGAGGCCGGCCAGCGGAAAGTCCGATGGCGTCACGCCGCGTGCACCCGCAGTGCAATGCGCGATGAGCGCATGGAGTTCGTCCTCGAAGCGCTTCACCCACCCCTGCACCGTCCGCCGCTCATGCCGCGCGCGGCTGTAGCTCACGGTGATGGTGAGTTCTCCGCCGGACACCTGGCCGTTGACCGTGAACTCGTGCAGCAGCGGTGCCGCTTCATCCATCGACACGCCCGGACTCTCTTCGGCCTGCCGCCAGGGCGAGCCGGCGTCGAAGCCGCTGTCGATCTGCCCCAGGTAGTTGAAGACGAGCTGCGGCGCCGGCAAGGCCCTCAGGGCCTGGCGCTGCGCTTCACTGCCCAGGTGCTTCAGCGCGCCATGGCCAAGCCCCTTGAGAGGAATGCCTCGCAGGCTTTCCTTCATCCGCCTGAGCGCCTCGCCCGGCTCGCCCGAGGTATCGAGCAGCACCGGGAACAGGCTGGTGAACCAGCCCGTGGTGCGCGACAGGTCGACGCCACCGGGCAGGTCCTCGCGGCCGTGGCCCTCCAGCATGATCTGCATCCGCTCGTGTCCGCTCCAGGCGCACAGCGCCCGACCCAAAGCCGTGAGCAGCACGTCGTTGACCTGCGTGCGATAGGCCGCCGGCGCCTCCTTGAGCAGCGCGTGCGTCCTGGCCCGGTCGAGGCGCAGCTCGATGCTGCCGCGCTCGGCCTGCGTGCTCGCGCCCTCGGGATGCTCGCAGGGCAACACCACGGGCACTTCGGCCAGCGTGCGCCAATAGGCAAGCTCCCCGTCGCCGGACGCGGCGGCGTACTCCTGAAGGGCCAATGCCCAATCCCTGACGCTGCCGGTCCTGGCGGGCAGCGCGACGGTCTCGCCCGCGCGCAATCGCGCATAGGCTTGCCCCAGGTCCTCGAGCAGGATGCGCCACGACACGCCATCGATGACAAGGTGATGTGCCGCGAGCAGCAGGCGCCATGAGCCGTCGCCGAGCTTGATGGCCAGCGGGCGCAGCAAGGGCCCGCGCTCCAGGTCAAGACTGCGCTGTGCTTCGTCGCACAGTGCCTCGACCGCGGCCGCGTCTTTCGCCTCGCGCACCCACAGCAGCTCCTGGTGCCAGCCTGCCGGCAGCGGCTCGTAGGCCTGCCGCCACGCATCCGCGGCATCCTTGCAGAATCGCAGCCTGAAGGCATCGTGATGTTCCATGGCGGCCACCAGCGCCCCCTGAAGTGCGGGCAGGTCCAGCGGCTCGCGGCTTTGCAGCAGCAAGGACTGGTTCCAGTGATGACGCTCGGGCATCGCCGTCTCGAAGAACTCGGCCTGGAGCGGCAGCAGCGGCACCGCGCCGTTCTCCACGCTGTCCTTCGCGCCGTGGCCGGTCGACGGCGAAGCCGCGGCATCCACCGCTTCGGCCACCTCCGCGAGTTCCGCGATGGTCTGGCGATCGAACATCTGTCTTGGCGTGAGCTTCCATCCGGCCGTACGCAGGCGCGCCACGATCTGCAGGCTCAGGATGGAATCGCCGCCGAGGACGAAGAAGTTGTCGCGCCGCCCCACCCGCTGCACGCGCAGCAGTTCGGACCAGATCGCGGCCAACGCCTGCTCGACCACGCCGCAAGGTGCTTCATAGGCGTCGGTCGCGACCGACTCGGGCTCCGGCAGCGCCTTGCGGTCGATCTTGCCGTTGGCATTGAGCGGCAGCGTGTCCAGCACGAGCAGCGCGCCGGGCACCATGTAGTCCGGCAGCGCGGCGGCCAGGCGCTCGCGCAGCACTGCTGCATTCAGCGCCTCGCCTGTTCGCGCCGAAACATAGCCCACCAGCCGCATGCCAGCGGGACCGGCTGCCGCCACCACTACCGCCTCGCGCACGCCCGGCTGCGCCAGCAGCTGCGCCTCGATCTCCCCGAGCTCGATGCGCAGGCCCCTGATCTTCACCTGATGGTCGATGCGACCCAGGTATTCGAGCTCGCCGTCCTCCCTCCAGCGCACCAGGTCGCCCGTGCGGTACAGCCGCTCTCCGGCATCGCCGAACGGATCGGCGACGAAGCGCTCGGCGCTCAGGCCTGCCTTGTCCAGGTAGCCCCGCGCCAGGCCGATGCCTCCGAGGTACAGCTCGCCCGGCAAACCCTGCGCCGCGAGGTTCAGGCCATCGTCGAGCACATAGGTCTTCGTGCCCGCGATCGGGCGGCCGATGGCGACGTGGTTGCGCCCGTCGGGCCTGCACGTCCAGTGCGTGACGTCGATGGCCGCTTCCGTTGGGCCGTACAGGTTGTACAGGCCCGCGCCGGGCAGCCGCTCGAACACCCTGGCCTGCGCCTCTGCCGGCAGGGCCTCGCCGCTGCACACGATGCGCGTCAGGCTGGTGCAGGCCTCGATGCCCTCATGGGCCACGAAGGCCTGCAGCATGGAAGGCACGAAGTGAACGGTCGTCACGCCGTGACGGCGGATCAGCTCGACGAGCTTCGCCGGCTCGCGATGGTCGCCCGGTCGGGCCACCACCAGGCGCGCGCCCTGCATCAGCGGCCAGAAGAACTCCCACACCGACACGTCGAAGCTGAAGGGGGTCTTCTGCAGCACGGTGTCGGCTTCGCCCAGCGAATAGGCGTCCTGCATCCACGCGAGGCGGTTGTACAGCGACAGGTGGCGGTTGGCCGCGCCCTTGGGCCGGCCGGTGGAGCCGGAGGTGTAGATGACGTAGGCGAGATGCTCGCCGTGCAGGGGCACGCCGGGGTCGGCGCTCGGGCCTTCCTCGAGGTCGAGCCGGTCCAGCTCGATGCTCTGCACGCCCTCGCGAAGCGGAATGCCCGGCACCACATGGCTCTGGGTGAGCAGCAGCGCGACGCCGCTGTCCTCGAGCATGTAGGCGATGCGGTCACTGGGGTATTCAGGGTCGATGGGCACGTAGGCGCCGCCGGCCTTGAGGATGGCCAGCAGGCCCACCACCATCTCGATGCTGCGCTCTACGGCGATGCCGACCTTGGTATCGGGCTTCACACCCAGCGCGATCAGGCGATGCGCGAGGCGGTTCGCCTTCGCGTCGAGTTGCGCGTAGCTCAGCGAGACATCGCCGAACACCAGCGCCACCGCGCCGGGGTTGCGTTGCGCCTGCCTGCCGATCAGCCTGTGCACCGGCTCCGCATAGTCGTGGTGCGGCAGGCCGGCGCTCTGGCGCCTCAGTCCGGCGCGTTCTTCCTCGCCCGTCAGCACGAGATTCGCGAGCACGCAGTCAGGGTCGGATGCCAGCGTCTGCAGCACGCGCTGGTAGCTGTCGACCAGCCGCTGCGCGGTGCGCGCCTCGAACAGGTCGGTGTTGTATTCGAGCCGGCCGCGCACGCCCTGCGGGTCGATGTAGAAGTCCAGCGACAGATCGAACTTGGCGCCCGCATCGTCGAACTCTTCCAGCTCGGCCTGCACGCCCTCGAAATCGAGCGCCACGGCCTCGCCGGACATCTGCACGCCGAACATCACCTGGAACAGCGGGCTGCGTGCCGGGTCGCGCCGGTCCTTGCGGTTCGCGAGCAGCACTTCGAAGGGCAGGTCGGCGTTGTCCAGCGCGGCCAGCGCATCGGCGCGCACCTGGCGGCAGACCTCGCGCAGGCTCTGCCTCGGCGAGAGCCGCGCGCGGAACACCTGCGTGGTCACGAAGAAGCCCAGCAGCTCGCTCACTTCCTCGTGGTGCCGGCCGGCGTTGGGCACACCGACGGCGAAGTCGCCCTGCCCGCTCAGGCGCGACAGCAGCACCTGCCATGCCGCGAGCAGCGCGACGAAGGGCGTGCATTTCTCGGCGCGGCAGAATTTCTGCACCGCCAGTGCCAGCGCCGGCGGCAGCTCGAAGCCCAGCGCGGTGCCGGCGAATGTCTTCTGCGCGGGACGCGTGCGGTCGGTCGGCAGGTCAAGCGACGGAACCTCGGGGCCGAGATGCCGGTTCCAGTGGTCGAGCTGGCGCGCCAGAGCGCCGCCCTGCACGCTCGAGCGCTGCCACACGGCGTAGTCGGCGTACTGCACGGGCAGCGGCGGCAATGCGACGGCAGCACCGCCGCTGCGCAGCGCGAGCCGGTAGGCCCGCGCCAGGTCGCCGGCGAGGATCGGGTTCGACCACGCATCGGAGACCACGTGATGCAGGCACACGGCCAGCACGTGGCGCCGGTCGCCCAGCTTCACCAGCCGCGCGACCAGCGCTGGCGCGGCGCCCAGGTCGAACACATGCGCCGCGGTGCGGCGCACGGCCTCGTCCAGCGGCTGCTTCTGCGCTTCGGGCGAAAGCGCCGAAAGATCGATGCGCTCAAGCGCGAAGGGCGCCGATGCCTGCACCCGCTGCATCGGCACGCCGTCCTGCTCGAAGAAGGCGGTGCGCAGGATGGCGTGGCGCGCGATCAGCGCCTGGAACGCACGCTCAAGCGCATCGGCGTCGAGCGCGCCGCCCAGGCGGAAGACGCGCGGAAGGTTGTAGGCCGTGAGGCCGGGTTCGAGCTTCTGCAGGAAGCACAGCTGCTCCTGCGCGTAGGAAAGCGCGACGGCGTCGCCGTCGCGAACCGTGCTGACGATACCGATGCTCATGCAGCCTCGCTTGCTTCTGCCGTCGCCTCTTCGGACTGCCGAAGAGCCTGCGCCCGCTGCTCGAGCCCCTCGGCATCGCCGCTGGCCTCGCGCAGCACCGCGGCGAGCGCGACCGGCGTCGGGTGGTCGAACACCGCGCCTGCGGCGATCTCCACCTGCAGCTGCTTGCGGATGCGCGCCACCAGCTTGATGACCTGCAGCGAATGGCCGCCGAGTTCGAAGAAGTCTTCGTCCGCGCCGATGGGGCCGCTGCCCAGCAGCGAGGCCATGCCGCCGGCCAGCACGGCTTCGAGCGCGTCGCGCGGCTCGGTGCGCACGCGGCGATCGGCCGCGGCGGGTTCCTTCGCCGCCAGCGCGGCCAACGCAAGACGGTCGATCTTTCCGTTGGGCAGGCGCTCGAAGGCATCCACCGCCTTGAAGCCGGCCGGCACCATGTGCGCGGGCAGCAGCGCGGCAAGTTGCTCGCGCAACGCACGGCCATCGGCTGTCGCGGTATCGTCCGCGACGAAGAAGGCGGCCAGCGTCGTCGTGCCTGCGGCGTCCTGCACCGCCAGCACCACCGCCTGCCGCACGCCCGGCTGCGCCAGCAGCACCGCCTCGACCTCGGCGGGCTCCACGCGGAAGCCCTGGATCTTCACCTGATGGTCCGCGCGCCCCGCGAGGCGGATGCCGCCTTCGGGCAGCACGTGCGCCAGGTCGCCGGTGCGGTAGAGCCGCTCGCCCGGGTTGAACGGATCGGCGACGAAGGCCTCGCCCCCCTCGCTCGCTTTGCGGTTCAGGTAGCCGCGGCACAGCTGCGCGCCGCCGACGTAGAGCTCGCCCATGCCGCCCGCTGGCACAAGGCGCAGCGATGCGTCGAGCACGTGCACGCGGTTGTTGGCCAGCACCTGCGTCAGCGGCAGCTGCGCTGGCAGTTGCTCGTCCGCGGGCACGGCATGCACCATCACGCCGACCGTGGTTTCGGTCGGCCCGTAGTGGTTGTAGATGGCGCACTGCGGCGCGAGCCGCGCGATGCGCTCGACCAGCGCGCGCGGCGCGGCCTCTCCGCCCAGCACCAGCGTGCGCGGCAGGCTGGGCACCTCGCATTCGAGCAGCGCCTCCAGGTGCGAGGGCACGATCTTGATCGCGTCGATCGCATGCGCGGCCATGAAGCGAGCGAAGGCTTTCGCGTCCTTGGCTTCGTCCTCGCCCGCGACGACGAGGCAGGCGCCGTTGAAGAAGGCACCGAAGAGCGCGGTGTTGCCCAGGTCGGCCACCACCGAGCTCGTGAGCGCCCAGCGGCGGCATTCATCGAGCTTCATCGCGGCCGAGGCGGCGGCCACGTAGTTCAGCAGCTGGCCCTGCTCGATGGCGACGCCCTTGGGCTTGCCGGTGGAGCCGGAGGTGTAGAGCACATAGGCCAGGTCCTGCGGCGCGATGCGGTGCGCCGGAGCCTCGCCGGGCAGGCCGTCGAGCGCGGCGGGCAGCGCATCGAGCACCAGCGCGGGCTGCGCGTCGGCGAGCACGGCGGAGCGGCGCGCCTCGGGCCAGCCGGGCTCCAGCGGCAGGTAGGCCGCCCCCGCGCGCCAGGCGGCGAACATCGCCACCGGCAGGTCGAGCGAGCGCGGCAGGTTGAGCGCGACGATAGCGCCCGGCTTCACGCCCTGCGCGACGAGCCAGTGCGCGAGGCGATTGACGCGGGCATCCAGCTCGCGGTAGCTCAGTCGTTGACCACCGCCTTCGAGCGCGGGGGCCTCGGGCGTCGTCTTCGCCCAGTGCGCGATGCGATCGGCCACGGTCTGCGTGCCCACATCGATGCGCACATCGTTCTGCGCGAGCAGCAGCGCCTGCTCCTTCGCGCCGACCAGCGGCAGCGAGCCCGCAGGCGCATCGGGCCGAGCGACCACGGCCTCCAGCAGTGTGGCGAACTGCATCAGCAGCCGCTGGAGCGCGGCGCGGCTGTAGCGGGCCGCGTCGGCGTGCAGCGACAGCACCGTGCCCTCGACGCTCCATGCGGCCTGCAGCGCGAGCTCGAAGCACTGTATCGGACCGGGCAGGCCGGCCAGCGTCCATTGCGTGCCGGTGCCATGGCGGCGGCCTGCCTCGTGCGAGGCGAAACCGACGACGGTGTGCGCGGCAAGCGGCGGCGTATCGACGGGCCAGTATTCCTGCACGTCGACGTGCGCGGCCATGGTGCCCTGCAGCCGGGCGATCCAGCTCGCGAAGGACTCATCGGCGGCCACGTCGACCACGATGGGCAACACTTTGTCGAACAGGCCGACCGCGCCCTGCATCGGCTCGTAGTCGCGCCGGCAATCGTGCTGCCAGCCGCCGACGAAGCGGCCCGCGCCGCCGTCCAGCCGCGCGAGCAGCAGCCACCACACGCCCTGCAGCAGGGTCTCGGGCTCGACGCCGAGCGCGTCCGCGCGTTCGGCCACGCGCGCCGAGAGCGCCGCATCGATGGCAGCGCCGGCCTCGTGGCGCGTCGTTGACGCTCCGGCGCCATCGAGCCGCGCATGCAGGCGCGGCGACGCGAGCGTGGCGGCGTGCGCCGCGAAGCGCTGCCAGTAGGCGCAGCCCTCCGCGGCGTCCTCGCCTTCGACGAGATCCTGCCGCCATTCGACGAAACGCGCGTACTGGAAGATGTCTTCCGGATCGATGTTGCCCTCGCCCAGATAGGCCATGGCGATCTGGTCGAAGAGGTTCCGCAGGCTCTCGCGGTCGGCGGCCAGCGGGTTCACCGACAGCGCGAGCGTGTGCCGCGCCTCCCCCGTGCGTACGAGGCCGGCGCTGACGAGTTCGCCGCGCTCCATGGCCAGCGGCTCGCGGTTGAAGGCGTCGAGCCATGCGGCCACGGCCTCGCCGGAGGCGTTGGGCATGTCGGCGGACTGCCACTTCAGCGGCGGCATTTCGTCGTGGTACTGCAGCCGCAGGCCCCGGTAGCCGGGCACCTGCCGGATGGACGCGCACAGCGCGCCGTGCGCGCGCAGCACGCTCTCCACCGCGATGCGCAGGCGAGCGATGTCCAGCGGGCCCGCGATGCCGGCCAGCATCGGCAGGCGGGGCGCGCCGGCGGGCACGAGGCGCTGCTCGGGGCTCAGCGCAAAGGTGGTGTCGGCGTTGTCAGTCGTCACGGTTGTCACGCTCATGCCCCCTGCTCGTCGGCCATGCGGGCGTCCGTCGCCGCCTGCGCAGCGCCTGCCAGCGCGGCGCGGTCGAACATCGCGCCCATCGCCACCACGATCTTGCGCGGCCCTTCGTACGGGTCGCGCGCATGGGCCGCGAGCATGTTGTCGAGCATGACGATGTCGCCCTGCTGCCAGTCGAAGCGCACCGCGCATTCCTCGTAGACGCGGCCGACCACGGCCATGGTCTCGTCGGCGATGGGTGAGCCGTCGCCATAGGTCACGTTGCGCGGCAGGCGGTCGATGCCGCCCATGGCCAGCAGGTCCTCGCGCACCTGCGCCTCCAGGCAGGCCACGTGGTGCAGCTGGATCTGGTTGAAGAACACCTTCTCGCCCGTGAGCGGATGGCGGATCACCGCCGGGCAGCGGGTGCGCGTCTGCAGCGTGTCGCTGTCGAGCCAGCGCCAGGCGATGCCGGCGTCGGCGAGGCGGGCTTCCACGTCCTCGCGGCGCTCGGTCTTGTAGAAGTCCTGCCAGCTCACGTCCAGGCCCGGCGTGAAGGTGCGCACGTACAGCAGCTCCTTGCGCTCGAACTCGGCCACCATGTCGGCCGGCAGGCGGCGCAGCATCTCGCGGCAGTCGACGATGGGCGTGGCCCCGCCCACCGGCGAGGGCAGCTCGCAGAAGAACCACTGCTTGCGCGGCCAGCGGTCGAGGTGCGAGCTCTCGTTGTGGTACAGGATCATCTGCCGCTCGGGGTACGGCGTGGAGCGGTAGGTCTTCTTGCCGCCCTCCTTCTTGGGCAGGTCGCCGTAGCTGCCGTACAACTCGGGCTCGATGGCCTCGGCGAAGGCCTCGAAGTCCTGCGGCGTCTTCAGGCCGAAGTTGCGGAACAGGATGCCGCCGTGCCTGGCCACCAGCATCTCGATGTAGTCAGCTTGGCTCTTCGCCCAGGCCACGGTGTCGAGGTCGGCGGTGGTGGCCTGCAGCACGATGGGGAACTCGGCGCCCGGCTTGAGGAAGGAGGTCTGGACCACGGGGCGCGTGGCTGCGCGCGGGGCCTCGGTGCCGGGGGCTGCCTTGGCGAGTTTGCCCAGCTTGTCGAGCTTGTCCATCTTGCTGTTGCTGCCGGCGGCGGCGGTGGGTCGGGTGGTGTTCATGGCGATTCGCTCCTGCGATTGCGTGGGGGCCGGCCCATCGACGGCATGGATGGCATCGATGGCCAGGCCCGGTGTTGCGACGATCCGCTCCAGCAGCGCGTGCCACGAAGCGGCGTACTTCTCGACGGTTTCCCGCCGGTACAGGTCTGTGGCGTACACCCACTCGACGGTGAGCGCGCCGGCCTGTTCCCTGGCGAACACCGCCAGGTCGAACTTGGATTCGTTCATCTGCTGGGGCAGCACCTCGACCTCGGCGCCTTCGATGGCGAACCGGATCTCCGGTGTGTTCTGCAGGACGAAGAGCACCTGCACCAGCGGATTGCGGTCGCGCGCGCGGCGCGCGCCCGCGAGTTCCACGATCTGGTCGAAGGGCACGTCCTGGTGGTCCATGGCGGCGAGCGTCTGTCGCTTCGTCCGCGCGAGCCATTGACTGAAATCCGCCGGCCGGCCTTCCATTCGCGAACGCACCGGCACCACGTTGACGAAGAAGCCCAGCAGCTGCTCCAGGTCCGGATGACCGCGTCCCGCCACGTCGGTGCCGATGACGACGTCGTCGGCGCCCGAGGCCTGGTGGAAGAACAGGAAGAAGGAGGACAGCAGCAGCGTGAAGAGCGAGGCGTCGGACTCGCGCGCGAGCCTGCCCAGCGCCTGCGACAGGGCCGGCGAAAGCTCCAGCACCACCGAGCTGCCGGCGTGCGACGCTGTGGCCGGGCGCCGGTGGTCGGGCTTCAGGCTCGAGACCTGGGGCGCGTCGCGCAGGTAGTCGCGCCAGAACCCGGCCTTGGCACCGAAGGCTGGCGAGGCCAGCGCGCGCTCGTACCACGCGGCGTAGTCCACGTACTGCACCGGCAGCGGCGCGAGCGCCAGCGGCTGGCGACGCAGCGCGCGCTCGTAGAACTCGCCGAGCTCGCGTGCGAACACCGCGATCGACCAGCCGTCGAACACGATGTGGTGCACCACGAGGATCAGCACATGCTCGCGCTCGCCGAGGCGCGCGACGGTGGCCTTGATCAGCGGGCCCTCGGCCAGCACGAAGGGCATGCGCACGAGTTCATCGAAGAGTTCGGCGTAGCGGCGTTCGCGCTCGGCCTTGTCGGCGCCGGGAACGTCGATGACCGGAATGTCCAGGCACACGCGGTCGCGGATCACCGCCACGGGCTCGCCCTCGCCGTCCTCGGCGAACACGGTGCGCAGCACTTCGTGGCGCGCGACGATGGCGTCGATGGCAGCACGCAGCGCGCCGACGTCCAGCTCGCCGTGCAGGGCCAGGCCGGCCGACATGTTGTAGGCCGCGCGGCCCGAGACGTTGGCGGCATCGGTGAGGCGGTCGACCAGCCACAGCCGGCGCTGCATCGGCGACAGCGGCAGCGCGCCGTCGCGCGGCACGGTCGGAATCTCTCTCGAGGCGGCGCTGCCCGGGTTCGCCGCGACATCCTGCGCAGGCATGTGCGCCATCAGCCCCGCGATGGTCGGCGCCTTGAAGAACTCGCTGGGGTGCAGCTCGACGGCGTAGGCCTTGCGGATGCGCGACAGCAGCTGGATGGCCACCAGCGAATCGCCGCCGAGCTCGAACAGGTTGTCGTCCATGCCGATGGGCGCGATGCCCAGCCGCTCGGTCCAAAGCGCGGCCAGCGCGTTCGCGAGCTCGCCTTCAGGTGCGACGAAAGGCGTCTGCAGCGCGGGGCGCGGATGGCTTGCGCCGCCCGCCGTGGGCTGGGCGCCTTCGGCATCGAGCAGGTCGAGCATGCCGTTGTCCAGCGGGCCGAGGCGCTCGGCGAGGTCGGTGGTCGAGATCACGGTCTGCGGCCGCAGCGGGCCGTTGACGATGCGCTCGAAGGTGCGCGCGCCCTCGGGGCCGTCCATGCCGATGCCCTCGGGCACCACCATGTTCTGGGCCATGCCGAGGCCGCGCCAGGCGTCCCAGTTGACCGAGAAGACCGGATAGCCGCCGCTGCGCGCATGCGCGATGGCCACGGCGTCGAGATACGCGTTGGCCGCGGCGTAGTCGCTCATGCCCAGGCCGCCGGCCACGCTGGAGATGGAGGAGCAGAACTGCACGAAGTCCAGCGGCTGTCCGCGCACCGCGTCCAGCAGCACGCGGGTGCCGCGCACCTTGGTGGAGAACACGGTGTCGACCTGCGCGCGCGTGCGCTGGGCCATGATGCCGCCGCCCGCGTCGCCGGCAGCGTGGACGATGCCGTGCAACGCGCCGAAGCGCGCGTTCGCAAGCGCGAGCGCGGCCTGCACCTGTGCCGGGTCGGACACGTCGGCCGACAGGGTCAGCACCTGCGCGCCCAGCGATTCGAGTTCGAGCAGCTGGCGCAGGCGCGTTCTCTGCGCCTCGTTCTGGTTTGCGTCGCCGGCCAGCGTGCTCCACGCCGCGCGTTCGGGCATGGCCGTGCGGCCGAGCAGCACCAGACGGGCCTGCCAGTGCTGCGCTAGGTGCTTCGCGATGGCGAGGCCGACGCCGCCCAGGCCGCCGGTGACGAGGTACACGCCCTCCCGGCGCAGGCGCGGCCGTGCGGCGGCCGGCAGCGGCGCGGGCTCGTAAGTCCTGGCCCAGCGATGCGCGCCGCGATACGCCAGCAGCGGCTCGCCGGCCTCGTCGCGCAGTGCGGCAGCTTCGGCGGCAACCTGTTCGACGAGCAGGTTCTCGGCCTCGCTTTCGGGCGCGGGCAGCATCACGTCGATCACGCGGCAGCGGATGCGCGGGCATTCCTGGCCGATCACCTTGGCCATGGCCGGCAGCGTGGCCTTCTCGGGACACAGCGCCTCGGCGCCGGTGATGTCCTCGATCTGGTTGGCGACGATGGCGATGGGCAGCATGGCGGCGCTGGCCGCGGTGGTGCGGGTGTCCAGCGCCTGCACCAGCGCCAGCAGGCTGAAGAAGCCGCGCTCCAGCAGCTCGGCCTGAGGACCGGCGGCGGGCACCTCGTCGAGGCACCAGAGATGGTGGATGGCGGTGACGGCGCCGAAGTCGGCTTCGACCTCGCGCAGCAGCCGCGCGTGGTCGGCCTGCTCGCCGGGGCGCAGCGCCCATTCGTCGCGGCCGTTGCGCGCGAAGGACCCGCCGCGCTGCGCGATGGCCACGGCATGGCCCTGCGAGCGCAGGTGCCGCGCGAGATGGCCGGTGAAGCCGCGGCCGTCGCCGTACAGCAGCACGCAGCCCGCGGCGGGCTCGCTCGCCGGTGCCGGCATCGGCGCCTCGATGCGCTTCCATGCCGGCACGTAGAACGCGTCCAGCGGCTTCCTGCCCGGCGATTTCGCCGATGCGCCATCGGGTGCGTCGACCCAGTAGCGGCGGCGCTGGAACGGGTAGGCCGGCAGCGGCACGCGGCGGCGCGGCTGGCCCGCGTGGCAGGCGGCCCAGTCGATGTCCACGCCCGCGAGCCAGAGGCCGGCGAGCGCCTGCGCGATCTGCTGCGCGTTGCGCGCCCGTTGCTGCGGATGCGCCTGGCTGGCGAGCACGGCGGCCGCCGACGCGGCCTTCGGGTGCTGGCGCGCGAGGCCCGCGAGCGTTTCACCGGGGCCCACTTCGAGCACCACGCGTCCGGGCACGTCGAGCAGCGTGCGCAGGCCATCCACGAACTGCACCGTGCCGCGCAGGTGCTGCGCCCAGTAGCCCGGGCTCATGGCCTGTTCGGCCGTGACGAGCTTGCCGGTGACATTGGAGACGAAGGGGATCTTCGGCGCCTGCCGCGGCACCGAGGCGATGAGCCGCTCGAGTTCGCCGAGCAGCGGCTGCGTCATCGCCGAATGCGAGGCGATGGACACATGCAGGCGGCGCGGCAGGTGGCCCTGCGCGCGCAGCTTCTCCTCGGTCGCCTCGATGGCACCGATGGGGCCTGAGAGCACGCTCAGCTGCTCGCCGTTGGCGGCGGCGAGGTCGCAGCCGTCCTGCAGGAAAGGCGCGAGCTCGGCCTGCGAGAGCGGCACCGCCGTCATCGCGCCGGGCTGCATGGACTGCAGCAGCCGGCCGCGCAGGGCCGCCACGCGCAGTGCGTCTTCGAGCCTGAACACGCCCGCCAGGCAGGCGGCCACGTATTCGCCGAGGCTGTGGCCCATCATCACGGCGGGGCGCACACCACGGCGCATCCACCAATGCGCCATTGCATATTCGATGACGAACAAGGCGGGCTGCGCGAGGGCGATGCTGAAGAGGCGCGCATCGGCGTCGGCCTCCGCGCCCGGCGCGGGGAACAGCAGCTCGCGCAGGTCGAAGTCGAGCTCGGGGCGCAGCAGCTCGCAGCAGCGGTCGACGTCATCGCGGAAGGCGGTGTCGCCGCGGTACAGCTCCAGGCCCATGTTGGCGTGCTGGGTGCCGCCGCCGGGAAACAGGAACGCCACTTCGGGCGGCTCTTCGGGCGTCGGCGCCGAGGCGGTGACGACGCCCTCGCCCGAGGCCAGCATGCGCGCGGCCGCCGATGCCTCGTCTGCCACCACGGCGCTGCGATGCGCGAAGGCGCGGCGACCCGACTGCAGCGTGTGCGCGATGTCGGTCAGCGCGAGCTCCGGATGCGCCTCGATGTGCGCGCCCAGCCTTTGCGCGGCCTGCCGCGTGGCAGCTGCGCTCATGGCCGACAGCGGCAGCACCTGCCAGCCGCTCTCCTTGGCCTGCTCGGCGATGGCGGGAGCTTCTTCGAGCACCACGTGCACGTTGGTGCCGCCGATGCCGAATGAGCTGACGCCAGCCCGGCGCGGCGCATCGCCCTTCGGCCAGGGCCTGGCCTCGGTGTTCACGTAGAACGGGCTGTTCGCGAAATCGATCTGCGGGTTGGGCTGTTCGAAATGCAGGCTGGGCGGCAGCGTCCTGTGGCGCAGCGCCATCGCCGCCTTGATGAAGCCAGCCACGCCGGCCGCCGCGTCGAGATGGCCGATGTTGGTCTTCACCGAGCCGATGGCGCAGCTGCCCTTTTCGGTTGCCCCGCCGCTGGCGAAGGCCTGCGTGAGCGCGGCCATCTCGATCGGATCGCCGAGCGTGGTGCCGGTGCCGTGCGCCTCGACGTAGCCGACGGTGGCGGCGGGAACGTCGGCCACCATCTGCGCCGCGCGGATCGCGCTGGCCTGCCCCTGAACGCTGGGCGCGGTGAAGCCGATCTTGTCGGAGCCGTCGTTGTTGGAGGCGCTGCCCTTGATGACCGCGTGAATGGTGTCGCCGTCGCGCAGCGCCTCGGCCAGCCGCTTGAGCACCACGATACCCGCGCCGCTGCCGATGACGGTGCCCGCGGCCTTCGCGTCGAAGGCGCGGCAGTGGCCGTCGGGCGAGAGGATGGCGCCGCTCTGGTAGCGGTAGCCGCCTTCCTGCAGCAGGTTGAGCCACACGCCGCCGGCCAGCGCCATGTCGCAGTCGTGGCTCAGCAGCGCCTGGCAGGCCATGTGCACCGCTACCAGCGAGGTGGAGCATTCGGTCTGCACGCTGACGGCCGGGCCGCGCAGGTCGAGCTTGTAGGCCACGCGCGTGCACAGCGAGCCGGCGGAGTTGCCGCTCATCAGGCCCAGCATGTCGGCGATGCCGGTGCCGGCGTCCACGCCGAAGGCGGGCAGCAGGTGCCGCATGAGGTAGAGGTTGGGGCCGTCGCCCGCGTAGACGCCGACCGAGGCGCCGCCCTTGCCCGCCCCCGCCTGCCAGCCGGCGCTTTCCAGCGCCTCCCAGGCGCATTCGAGGAAGATGCGCTGCTGCGGATCGAGGTGCTCGGCCTCGCGCGGCGAATAGCCGAAGAAGCCCGCGTCGAACTGGTCGAAGCCCTCGAACAGCACGCCGGCCTTCACGTAGTCGGGGTCGGCCAGGGTGCGCTCGGGCACGCCGCGCGCGCGCAGCTGCTCGTCGCTGAAGACGGTGACCGACTCCACGCCGTCGCGGATGTTGCGCCAGAAGGCGTCGACGTCCGGCGCGCCCGGGAAGCGGCCGGCCATGCCGACGATGGCGATCTCGATGCCCGTGTATTCGGGCGCAGGTGTCTGGTCTTGCATCAGAGGCTTCTTTCGGTGGGACGGCGGCGCTGCAGCAGGGCCGCGCGCTGGCGCTGGGCACGCGCCTGCTCGTCGTCGGCGCCCTCGCCGCCGGACGCGGCAGGCGCGGCATTGCGCTGTCCCTGTTCGATGCGCCGCGCGAGCGCGCCGACGGTCGGGTACTTGAAGAGATCGACCACGGTGAGGCCCGGCTTGAGCCTGTCTTCCATCAGCCGGTGCATGCGGATCACGAGCAGCGAGTTGCCGCCGAGGTCGAAGAAGTTGTCGTTCATGCCGACCTTCGCGACCTTGAGCAGCTCGGCCCAGATCGCAGCCAGCGTCTCTGCCACGTCGCCCTGCGGCGCCTCGTAGGCATGGCCGCCCTGCCCCCCTGCGGCGACGGGCGCGGGCAGCGCGCGGCGGTCGATCTTGCCGCCCGCTGTGAGCGGAAAGCTCTCGAGCGCCACGATGGCGGCGGGCACCATGTAGTCGGGCAGCGCGCGCGCCAGCCGCTCCCTGAGGGCGGCGGTGTCGATCTGCGCGGCGGGCGCGGGCGAGACGTAGGCGGCGAGCGAAGGGCCTGCCGCGGCCTCGTGCACGAGCACCAGCGCCTCGCGCACCGCCGGGTGCTCGCGCAGGCGGGCCTCGATCTCGCCGAGCTCGATGCGAAAGCCGCGGATCTTCACCTGGTGGTCGAGCCGGCCGAGGTATTCGAGCTGGCCGTCGTCGCGCCAGCGCACGAGGTCGCCGGTGCGGTAGAGCCTGCCGCCTGCGCCGTCGAACGGGTCGGCGACGAAGCGCTCGGCCGTGAGCGCCGCGCGGCCGTGATAGCCGCGCGCCAGCCCCTCGCCGCCGAGGTACAGCTCGCCGGCGACGCCCTGCGGCACCGGCTGCATGTCGGCGTCGAGCACATGGGCCGTGCGGTTGCCCACCGGTCGGCCGATGGGCGCGTAGCCCTGCACGTCGTCGTGCGCCGAACCGTTCCAGGCGGTGGGCGTGATGACGGCCTCCGTCGGGCCGTAGGCGTTGACGATCCGTTCGGGCCGCAGCACGCGGCGGATCAGCGCCAGGTCTTCGCCGGTCCAGGCCTCGCCGCCGAAGAGCGCGAGGCGCACCGCATGCGCGAACGGCGGCTGGCCCTGCATCAGCTGGCGGGCATAGGCCGGCGGCAGGTCGACCACGCTCACTCGGTGGCGCTGCAGCAGCGCGTCGAGTTCGCCCGCGAGCGAGCACCACTGCGACTGCACCACGAGGGCCGCGCCCGTCGCGAGCGGCAGCAGGCACTGCTCGATGGACGCGTCGACGTGCGGCAGCGCGAACAGCAGCGAGCAGTCTTCGGCCCGCATGCCGCAGGTGCGTGCCATCGCCTGGATGTGCATGGCCAAAGCACCATGCGGCACGGCCACTCCCTTGGGCCGGCCGGTGGTGCCGGAGGTGTAGATGATGTAGGCGAGCTGGCCGTCGTGCAGGCCGATTTCGGGGCCGGAGGAGGCTTCGCCGCGCAGTTGCTCTTCGTCGAACAGCACGGTGGCGATGCCTCGCTGCACTTCCGCATCCGCAGTGCTGGTCAGCAGCAGCCCGGCGCCGCTGTCTTCCAGCAACTGCGCAATGCGCTGCGTGGGATGCATGGGGTCCAGCGGCAGGTAGGTGACGCCGGCCTTGAGTACGCCAAGCAGGCCTACGACGCGATCTGCGGCCGATTCGATGGCCACCGCGACGACAGTGCCGGGAACTGCGCCCTGGCGGATCAGCCTGTGGGCGACGCGGTTGGCGCGTTCGTTCAGGGCCGCGTAGCTCCACTGGGCGTCGCCGTCGATCAGCGCGACGGCGGCAGGGGTCGCGCGTGCATGCACTTCGAACAGGCGGTGCACGGGCTGCGGCTGCGGCGATTGCCACTCGCCCGTCGACCAGTCGCGCAGCTGGCGCTGCTGTGCCTCGTCGAGCCATTGCACGTCGCCAAGGGCCTGGGCGGAATCCGACGCCAGCGCCTCCAGCAGCGCGCGGTAGTGCGCAGCGATGCGCTCGATGCTGGCGGGCTCGAACAGCTCCGCCGCGTAGGTGAACACGGCCCCGGTGCTTCCGTCGGCGCGCTCGCGGATGTCGAGCACGAGTTCGAACTGCGCGGCGCCCTCCTCCATGCGGCGCTCGCGGACTTCCAGCCCGGGCAGCGCGCGCAGCGTGTCCGCGTCCTCGCGCAGGTGGTTGAGCATCACCTGGAACAGCGGGCTGTGGCTCAGGCTGCGCTGCGGCTGCAGGGCCTCGACCAGCTGCTCGAAAGGCAGGTCCTGGTGGGCCTGCGCGCCGAGCGCGGCTTCTCGGACCTGCGCCAGCAGCTGCGCGAGACTCATGCGGCCGCTCACCGAGGCACGCAGCACCTGGGTGTTGACGAAGAAGCCGATCAGCCCCGCTGTCTCGCTGCGGTGGCGGTTGGCCACCGGCACGCCGACGCGCACCTCCTGCTGGCCGGTGTAGCGGTGCAGCAGCGCCTGGAAGCCGGCCAGCAGCGCCATGAAGAAAGTCGCGCCCTGCGCCTGCGCCGCGGCGCGCAGCCGCTCGACGAGGATGGCGTCGAATTCGAAGGCATGGCTCGCGGCGCGGTAGCTTGCCACCGCCCGGCGCGGATGGTCGGTGGGCAGGGCCAGCACGGGATGCTCGTCGCCGAGCTGGGCACGCCAGTAGGCAAGCTGGCGTGCGGCCTCGCCTGCGGCGAGCCAGTCGCGCTGCCAGAGGGCGTAGTCGGCGTACTGGATCGGCAGCGGCTCGAACCGAGGGGCCTCGCCCTTCGCGCGGGCCGCATAGCCTGCGCCGAGTTCGCCGACCAGCACCTGCATGGATGCGCCGTCGGACACGATGTGGTGCGCCACGACCACGAGCAGGTGACGGGCCTCGTCGATGCGGATCAGCGCCGCGCGCAGCAGCGGGCCTTCGCCGAGGTCGAAGGGCTCGGCGTGGACGCGGCTCGCATGCTCGATCGCCGCAGCTTCGCGCTCGTGTGCCGGCAGATCGCGCAGGTCGACGTGCCGCAGCGAGAACTGCGACACAGGCTGAAGCCACTGGCTCGCGCTTGCGTCCGCCGCCGCGCGGAACACGGTGCGCAGGCTCTCGTGGCGGGCCACGATGTCGTCGAACGCAGCACCGAGCGCTTCGGCGCGCAGCGGTCCCGACAGATCGAGAGCCACGCCGACGTGGTACGCGGTGCTCTTCGGATCGAGCTGCCACAGGAACCACTGGCGCTCCTGCGCGTGCGAGAGCGCGAGCGGGCCGGCGCGGCGCTCCCCCGGCAGCACGGGGATCGCGCTGCGCGGGCTGCGCTGGCCGCTTTCGATCACCCGGCGCACTTCGGCCGAGAGTTCGCCCAGCCGGGGCTGTTCGAAAAGCATGCGCGCTGGGAAGTCGATTTCCCACCGGTCGGCGATGCGGGCCGCGACCTGCGTGGCGGCGAGCGAGTTACCGCCGCGGATGAAGAAGTGATCGCCGCGCGCGAGCGCGGGCTGCTGCGCGCCGCGGCGCAGCACTTCGTTCCAGATGGAGGCGACGGCCTGCTCCAGTTCGTCGAGCGCCGGCTGCGCCACAGGCGCATTCGCCGTCGCCGCCGGGCCACCGAGCACGAATTCGCCATGCGCGTACATCGCGTATGCGTCGGCCGTGCGGTCGATCCAGCCTTGCCGGCAGGCGCCGCGCTGCAGCTTGCCGCTGGTGGTCTTGGGCATGCCGCCGGGGTTGAGCAGCATCACCACGGACAGCGGCTCGCCGAACTGCTCGCTCACGGCCGCGCTCAGCGTTTCGACCAGCGCCTCGGGCCTGACCAGCTTCTGCGTGCTGCGCGAGACCTCGGCCGCGAGGCCGATGCCCTCGCCGCTCGGCCCATCGACTGCGAAGGCGGCCACGCGGCCCTTGCGCACGATGTCGACCTCGGATTCGATCATCCGCTCGATGTCCTGCGGATACAGGTTGTGGCCGCGCACGATGATCATGTCCTTGATGCGCCCGGCCACGTAGAGCTCGCCCTCGTGCACGAAGCCGAGGTCGCCGGTGCGCAGCCAGGTGGCGCCGTCGTGCTCGACGAAGGTGTTGCGCGACACATCCGGCTTGTTCCAGTAGCCGCTGCCGATGCTGGGCCCCGTGGCCCAGATCTCGCCGATGCCACTCGCGTCGCGCATGGCCAGCGAAACCGGGTCGACGATGCGCACGGCATGACCGGAGACAGTCCTGCCGCAGCCGACGAGCGTGGTGCTTTCTTCGGATTCGGCTTGGCTTTCGACAACGCCGCGCGCGAGGCTGCGGCTCGAGAAGCCCTGGGCGACCATGCCCGCGCCGCGCCGGCCCCCGGCAACGAAGAGAGTCGATTCGGCGAGGCCGTAGCACGGATACACCGCCCCGGCGGCGAAGCCCGCTGGCGCGAACTGCGTCCTGAATTGGCGCAGCGTGTCGGCGCGCACCGGCTCGGCGCCGGAGAAGGCAAGAGTCCAGCTCGACAGGTCGAGCTTGCGCAGTTGCGCTTCCGAAACTCTTTCGAGGCACAGGCGGTAGGCGAAGTCGGGCCCGCCGCTGATGGTCGCGCGGTGGCGCGAGATGGCTTCGAGCCAGCGCACGGGCCGCTCGAGGAAATAGCGCGGCGACATCAGCACGACGGGAATGCCGCGATGCAGCGGCTGCAGCAGGCCGCCGATCAGGCCCATGTCGTGGTTCAGCGGCAGCCAGCTTGCGAAGGTGTCGTCGTGCCCGACGGAAAGGCCCTCCTCGATCGCGCGCATGTTCGCCATGAGGTTGGCGTGCGTGACCATGACGCCCTTGGGCGCGGAGGTCGAGCCGGAGGTGTATTGCAGGAAGGCAATGTCGGAAGCGGCCGGCGTATGCGGCACCCAGCGGTCGGCATCCTCGGCGCCGATCTCGTCGACGGCGATCAGCGGCACGTCGGCAAAGGCTTCGGCCACGCTGGCGATGGACGCCTTGATGGCCGCATGCGTCAGCACGCAGCAGGCGCCGGCATCGGCCGCGATGCCCTCCAGCTTGCCGAGATGCCGCTTGCGCGTCGATTCGGGCGGGAACACGGGCACGGCGATGAGGCCGGCGTAGAGGCAGGCGAAGAAGCTGACGACGTAGTCGTCGCTGTTGTCGAGCATGATCAGCGCGCGCTCGCCACGGCCATGGAACTGCTGCAGCCGCGCCGCGAGGCCGCGCACGCGCTCGTCGAGCCGGCTGTAGCTGATGGGGGTGTCGAGGGGGGCGCCGTCGCGGTCGGTGACGGCGATCAGCGCGGCGTCGCCGGGCCGCCGCGCAGCCAGATCGCGCAGGTGGCTCACGAAGTCCACGGGGTGCATCGGGTTCACATCGGTTCCTTGAATTGCCAGGCCCGCGCGGCGGCGCAGCCCGGCGGCAGCAGGTCAGGCAAGGGCACGGGCACGAGGCGCATGGACTTCCGCTCCCGCTGCCAGCCCGGCCAGGCGCTGCACCAGCGCCTCGAGCACGCGGGCCTCCTGCTGCCGGATGAAGAAATGGCCGCCGTCGAACCAGTCGAGCGTGAAGCCGGCGCGGGAGGTCTCGGCGGACCAGGCCTCCATGCGCCAGGGCTCGATGTCGTCCTGCCGGCCGGAGAAGGCGTGCAGGGGAAGAGGCAGCGACGCATTGCCAGCATGCGCGAAGCTCTCGCACACGCGGTAGTCGGCGGCCAGGGTGTCCAGCGTCATGCGCAGCAGCTCGGGGCTGTCGAAGAGCTCCTCCGGTGTGCCGCCCTGCTTGCGCAGGTCGCCGACGAGGGCCGCGTCGTCATTCATGTCGACGAAGCGGTCGGGGTCGCGCTGCGAAGGCGCGGCGCTGCCGGACACGAGCAGCGCGCGCGGCAAGGGCCGGCCATCGGCACGAAGGCGCTGCGCGACGCCCCACGCCAGCAGGGCGCCCATGCTGTGGCCGAAGAGCGCGAAGTTGCCGCGCAGCGCGGCATCGTGCTCGGCGCACAGGAGCGAGACCAGCGATTCGAAGTCTTCGACGAAGTCCTCGCCCAGGCGGCTGCCACGGCCGGGCAGCTCCATCGGCACGACTTCGATCCAGTGCGGCAGCAGCCGCCGCCAGCGCAGGTACATGGTGGCGCTGGCGCCTGCGCATGGCAGGCACAACAGGGAAAGGGGCGCCTGCATTCGCTCTTCTTCGGATGGCTTCAGGCTGCGGCAGGAGCGCTGTTGCTGTCTTCCTGCTGCGCCATCCAGTCGCGCAGCGACCTGGGGCGCATGTCGGTCCAGGTTTTCTCTACGTACTCGAGCACGGTCTTCTTGTCGCCCTGGACGCCTTCGACGGCCTTCCAGCCGCCGGGCACGGCCTTCCATTGCGGCCAGATCGAGTATTGCTCTTCGTGGTTGACGAGAACGATGAAGGTCTCGTCCTCACGGTCGAAGCAGCTGGTAGACATGTGCGGTCCTCTCGGGGTAGTTGAGATCGGCGGCGAGGCGAAGGCGCCTGCCCTTGCGATAGATGACGGGGACGGAGGCCGCGTGTTTAGGGTCGGGAGACACTCGTTGCGCAGGCGCGCGCGGCCGCGGCCGCGAGGGCTCGCGGCGCGGAAAGGGAAGGAAGAAGGAGGAAGGAAAGAAGGCCGCGGCTAGCGCGCGGCGGAGTCGCCCGGGCCGTCGTCGGGCGGGGGAACGTCGTTGGCGGGCGGAACGAGGCCCACGAGCAGCCAGAGGCGGGCCGCCTCGTCGTATGTCTTGCGGTGAAGAGGATCGGCGGCGAGCCATTGCGCGAGCTCCCTGCCCGCCGCCTCGCCGAGGCCGCCGCGCTCATGCTGGCGGCGCACCCAGGTCCATGCGATCTGCCAGACCGGGTCGTGGTCCTTGTCCTGCTTTGTCATCGGCGACATCGTATCGCCGACGGGGAGGCGGAAAAATCAGCCGGCCTGGACGAGGTAGCGGCAGCTTTCGAGGGCGGCGTCGGCGTCCTTGATCATGAAGTTCACCAGCGTGGCGGAGCAGCCGAGACGCACGCCGATCTCCCGTTGCGTCATGCCGCTGAGGCGGTTGAGCTCGAAGGCCAGGCGGGTGCGCGCGGGCAGCGCTTCTAGCACGCGGTCGATCGCGGCCAGCGCCTGGCGGCCGTCGAGTACGCGGTCGGGCGCGTCGTTGCTGGGCGGGCTGACCAGTTCGACGTCTTCGCAGTAGGTGCGATAGGTGGCCTCGACGGAGTTGTGGCGGTGGTAGTCGAAAGCCACGTTGCGCACCACCTGGCAGCAGTAGCCGAGGGGCTTGCGCACGTCGCGCACGCAGGCGCCGTCGGCGAGCTTGAGGTAGGCGTCCTGCAGCACTTCGTCGGCGAGATCCGCGGTACGGACGATTTTTTGCGCAACGCGCTGGAGCTGGGCACGGTTTGCGATGAAGACCTCTCCCAGCGTGGGCTCGGCTGGCTGAAGCGACATGTCCATGGGTACTCCTGAAGTATTCAATTCGAGATAATGCAAATAAGAACTATTACTATCTTTAGACAAGAAAAGGCCCGCTTTCGCAGTTGCTCCTCCCTTTATCTCTTACCCATTAAGACGTTTGAACGGCCGAAACCGAGACAGCCTTCAACGCTCGCCGGAGGGCCCGGCGGGGCCACCTAAAATGCCGCCCCTAGCCCGATTCCGCACCCATGAACATCGTCGTCAACGAAGAACTCAAAGCCTATATCGATCCCATGACGCCGGAGGAACACGAGGCGCTGGAACGGAGCATCCTGGCCGAGGGCTGCCGCGATGCATTGGTGCTGTGGGGCGATGTGCTGGTGGACGGCCACAACCGCTACGGCATCTGCCAGAAGCACGGCCTGCCCTTCAAGACGGTGCAGAACCCGCGCTTCAAGACCATCGAGGACGTGCACCTCTGGATGATCGACCAGCACCTGGGCCGGCGCAGCATCTCCGACTACCTGCGCGGCGTGCTCGCGCTGAGAAAGAAGGACATCGTCGACCAGCAGCGCAGCCGCCTGGCCACGGCGACCGAGCCGGCCTCCTCCGCCCTTGCCCCTGCCTCTTCCTCGGACGATCCCCCGTTCGATGCCGATCCGCCTGCCGATGCCACGGGTGAAGAAGCCGCCGCGGCAGTTCCCCTTCCCCCGCCCGCTCCGCTCAACAGCCGCGAAGCCATCGCCAGAGCCGCCCGCCTGAGCAGCAGCCAGGTCGGCATGATCGAGAAGATCCAGAAGCAGGCCGCGCCGGAACTGGTGGCCGCCGTCAAGTCGGGCGTGATCTCGATCAACACCGCGGCGGCCGTGGCCACGCTGCCGGCCGAAGAACAGGTCTCGGCCGCGAACGCGGGCAAGGATGAACTCAAGCAGGCTGCAAAACGCGTGCGCGAGTCGAAGAAGAAGCCGCGTGCGGAAACGGCCGAGCAATCTTCGGACGACGACGCGAGCCCGGATACGGTGCAGGCGCTGCAACAGCGCGTGGCCGAACTCACGGCCGAGAACGAATCACTGCGCAGGCAGGTTGCCGAGCTGCAGGCCCAGCTGGATCACTGAGAGCCTGCAGCCGGCTGGATGAGGAAGGCAGTTCCTACGGCTGGATCTCGCTGATCTTCGCGCCCGACAGCGAAACGCCCGCTTCCAGCCCCACGTTGGTCATCACGAAACCCACCACGGGCTGGCGCAGCGTGTTGGTGTCGATGCTGCCGTTGGCGCCGATGGTCGCGAGCGCCACCGTGGCGTCGGCGCCGGCCGTCCAACCCTTGCTGCCGCGGAACTTGTCGAGCGCGGCCTGGGTGTTGAACAGGTAGATCACTGCCTTCGACTGCGCGCCGGCCTGGAAGCCCACCGACCCGGCGGTGGTGCTGTAGTAGGACTGCGTGCGCCCGTTCACGCGCAGGGCGCCCCGGCCGTACTCGGCGCCCACGCCCATGCTGGCGCCCACCACGGCCGGAAACACCAGCACGCCGCTGGACTTGGCGACCAGATCGCGCGAGCCCTTCACCGAATCGTAGAGCTTAGACAGCGAAGCATCGACCTGCGCATCGATGGAGGCGCGCGAAGACGCGCTGCTGGCCTGGTCCTGCGGCCGCGTGGTCGTGCACCCGACGAAGGCCAGGCTGCACGCCGCCACGAGGGACGAAAGCGCCAGCGTCCGGAAGTTCATGGCTTTTTTCATGACGGAATCCTTCCTTTGAAAAGAACATGGATCGGCAATGAGATCTCTGCCCGTGGGCAGATTCGCCCATGCTAAGACCGTCAAAACCGGGCAAATGGAGTTGAAGGCATCGGCCTACGCGAGGTCACGGCATCGATGAACCTTCGCGGCGCACCCGCGGCCGGCGCGCAATGTTCGTGCAATGGTGATTCGTAGCATCGCGGCTGTGGTGCGGATGGCTGCGCACGGCCCTCCGCGATCTGGCATCCGAACCGACATCGCGCCCCATGACATTCGACCTCGCAGCAAGAAGGCTGCCGCGCCAACCGCGCGCCGGCAGCGTCCGCCGACCTGAACTGCCGGACGCGCTGCGCGGCTTCGTGCTGGTCCTCATGCCGATGCTCGGCCTGCTCGGAGCGTCGGCACTCGAATTCGCCGTGTCGTCGGCTGCGCTGCTTTCGCTGCTCTTGGGCATGAGCTTCGCGATGCGGGCGGATCGGCCTGGCAAGAAGCCGGCGGCCTTGCGCGTGCTCGCGCGGCGCATGCTGCTGGAGTCCGTCGCCTATCGACGGCTGTGGGTTCGGCTGCTGAAGACGGCTGCGGTCACCGGCATCATCGCGGCCCTGCTGCTGCAGCGACTCGCACCGCTGGCAGCAGCCCTCTTCATCTGCTGCATGGCGGCCTTCGTTCTGCTGTTCCAGCAGGCGCGCTGGCGGCAATGGCTGCGCAAGCTCGCGCCCATGGGCTGCATCGCACTGACGAACTGGCTGCTGCAAGTGCTGGCCGCAACGGTGCTGTTCCATGCGCTGGAGCCGCGTTTCGGGCTCCTGCTGGGGGTTGCCGTGCCCTTCGCCCCACTGCCGGCGCTGCAGGCGATGCTCAGCTGCCGATGGCTGGCCCGCACTCGCAGAGTTCCGGTCGCGCCGGTTTGGCACGGCCTGGTATCTCAAGGACAGGCCGGCTGAGCGCGGCCTGTCCTCGCATTCACCACCCGCCTGTCAAGGCACGACCGTGATGCGGTCGGTCGCCGGCGGCGTCAGCGGACTGTTGGCCTTGATGTAGGCCTCCAGGGCATCCACGTCCTGGTCGCCGCCCAGCGTGTCCGTCCCCTGGTTGAAGACGGTGAAGTTGTCGCCGCCGGTGGCCAGGAAGCTGTTCATGGTCACGCGGTAGCTGGTGCCATCGGTCATCGCGGTGCCGTTGAGCGACATGTTGCTGATGCGCGATCCGGCAGGCTGCGACAGGTTGTAGGTGTAGCTGAAGCCGTTGGAGGGCAGCAGCACCTTGGGCGCGCTCGTGGTGTTGGAACCGCTGTTGAACTGCTGCTCGAGCACCGCCTTGATCTGCGCGCCGGTCATGGTCTTCACCACCAGGCTGTTGCCGAAGGGCTGCACGGCGAAGATCTGGCCGTAGGTCACGCTGCCGTCGCCGGCGGGCGCGAGGTCGGCACGCACGCCGCCCGGGTTCATGAAGGCGATCTGCGCGGCGCCCTTGCCGGCGGGGGTGGTCGCGGCGAGTTGCGCATCGGCGATCAGGTTGCCCAGCACGCTTTCCTTCGACGCGGTCTGCGTGCGCGTGGCAGTGGCGGTCAGCGAGCCCACCACGCGCTGCACTAGCGGCCCGGCGATCGCGAGGTACTGGCTGATGAGCGCAGCCACTTCCTGGTTCTTGCCGAAGACGGGGTACTGGTCGGTCAGCGCGACAGTGGTCGAGCCGCTGGTGTAGGCCTCGCCCTGCACGATCACGTTGTCGGCGCTCTTGGCCGTCACCTTGCGGGTCTTGGTGTCGATGGTGAGGTTGATGTCGGTCAGCAGCGTGCCGTACTGGCCGGCGCTGGTCAGCAGGAAGGGCTTGGCGGGGTTGGACTTGGCGTAGTCGCAGATGTAGGAGCGGTGCGTGTGTCCCGAGATCACCACGTCGACCGACGCGTCCAGCTTGTTGAGGATCGGCAGGATGTCGCCGCTCAGGCCGGCGCAGCTCTTGTCGTTGTAGCCCACGGTGGTGGTGCCGCCTTCGTGGATGACGACGACGATGGCGTCGGCGCCCTGCGACTTCAGCTGGGGAATCAGCGCGTTGGCCGTATCGGCTTCGTCCTTGAAGCTCAGTCCGGCAACACCGGCGGGCGTCACGATGTTCGGCGTGCCCTTCAGCGTCATGCCGATGAAGGCCACCTTCACCGTGGCGCCGTCCTTCGTGAAGCTCTTCATGCCGGTGGCGGGAAACAGCGTGTTGCCGTCGGTCTTCACCGTGTTGGCCGCGAGAAAGCCGAAGTTGGCGCCCGGGAAGCTCTTGTTCACGCGGCAGGGCTCGAGCGCGGTGTTCTTCGCGCAGCCGCCGTTCTTCATGCGCAGCAGTTCGGTCTGGCCCTTGTCGAACTCGTGGTTGCCGACCGCGTTGAAGTCGATCTTCATCGCGTTGACGGCTTCGATGGTCGATTCGTCGAGGAAGAGTGCCGAGACCAGCGGCGACGCGCCGATCATGTCGCCGGCCGACACCACGGCGTTGTTCGGATTCTTCGCTTTCAGCGAGGTGATGGCGGAAGCCATGTAGGCCGCGCCGCCGGCGGGCACCGCCACCGTGCCGCCCGCCTTCGCCGGCGCGTTGATCGACAGCTTCGGCGGCTCGAGGTTGCCGTGCAGGTCGTTGAAGGCGATGAGCTTGACGTCGATGGTGCCCGGCGCAGCGGGCGCCGGAGCCGGTGCAGGCGGATTGCTCGCCGTGGGAGGCGGCACGAAGGGAATGAAATTGTTCGAGTTGCCGCTGCCGCCGCAGGCGGTCAGGGTGGCCACCACCACGCCGGCAAGGGCGAAGTGCTTCAACGATGCATGCATGGGAAACCTCTCTCCTTGTTTGGTAACGCAGCGGATGCTGGCCACCGCGCATGACGAGGCCGTGAAGGCCCTGCCGTGGCGTGAGGAGATCGGCAGCCGTTTCAGGGCAACTGGACGATGCGGATCGCAACGCCGGGGCCGAAGGCGGCCTGCAGGAGCGCCTTCGCCTCCATGCTGCGCTGGTCGGTCGGCGACTGCACGGCGAGCCAGCCTTCGGTGGGGCGCCGCTGCAGGTGCCAGCCTTCCTGTCCGAGCTGGATGAGCCGGGCCAGCGCCGCAGCGTCCGCCACCGGCGGCGCGGCGGGCGTGATGTCGAGCCAGTCGGTGACCTGTTCGCTCTCGCCGCCCAGGCGGGCTGCGGCGCCTTGCGCAAGCACTTGCTGCGTAGCTGCGTCTTGCACCGTACCCTGAAGCACGATGCCGCCGCCGTGCCAGCGGATCTCGAGCGACGAAGCCGACTCGGCCGCACTGGCTTGCGGTTCACCGGCGGCCCCAACGCGCCAAGCGATACCCATTGCCAGGATGGCAAGGCCGGCGATCGCTGCAAGAAGAATGCTGATGCGCTTCGTCATTCGAGGCGCGAGGGTGCCACGCCGCGCATGACGCCGGTGTGACGATCGGCTGCAGTCGACGGACAGCCATTCGGCCTACACGGTTAAGCGCATGCCGGCGCATCCGCGGATCACCGGATTCCTATACGCTTGAGTTCCGTCCCCCGCATTCCCCAACACCCCGAGGAACGAACATGGCAGCCAATGCGAAAGTCACAGGAAATGTCGAATACCGGGCCGGCGATGGCCCCCTGATCCTCATTCCCCAAGGCCCCATCGAAATCCAGTTGGCGCCCGACAGCGCCGTGCTGAGCTGGGGCGATGCCGGCAGCATGCAGACGACGGCGATACCGATCGCCGAGTACCAGCGCTACCTGAACGAGGGCGTGATCCAGCCCGACTGAAATGTGCCGGCGGCAGCCAAGCCGACCGACCAATAAAAAACGGCCCCGAGGGGCCGTTTCTTATGGAGCATCCTCGACACACGGCCGGGATGCCTGCGTCACCGCTTCTTTCTTACTTCTTCTTGGCAGCCACGGCCTTCTTGGCGGGAGCGGCGGCCTTCTTCGCTGCGGGCTTGGCAGCCACAGCCTTGCTGTCGGCCTTGCGCTTTGCAGCCTTGGGGTCCACGGCGGCCTTGAAGGCTGCGCCCGGCACGAACTTCGGCACCTTCTGTGCAGCGATCTTGATCTTGGTGCCGGCGCTGGGGTTGAAGCCCGAGCGTGCGGCGCGCGCCACTTGCTTGAAAGTACCGAAGCCGACGATCTGGACGGGGTCGTCCTTCTTCACGGCGGTGACGATCGAGCTGGTGATGGTCTCGAGGACGCGCGCGGCTTCTGCCTTGCTGAGGTTATGGGCGGCGGCGATTTTTTCGACGAGTTCGATGCGGTTCAACTGAGTTCCTAATAAGTTTGATTTCGCCATGTTGCCTATGGCGGCGCAGCACGAATCACGCTGCAAGCGGGCGGGAGTTTATTCGACTGCGAGAGCCCGGATGTAACGCGGTCGCTTCGAGTTGTCGTTGATTTGCCTCATTCGGTCTTCGAGGAGGTCTTGTGCCTGCATGTCGGCGAGCGATCCATGTCGCGAATGACCATAGATCAGCGAGAAAAATCGCGCCCCGCGCGATGACCAGTACGCCGGGCCGCAACGAAGTTCTCCGAGGAGATTTGATGGCACCGCACTCGTGAAGGCTGCCGCGGCTCTCCGATGCCGCTGTCATGGTGAAGCTACCGTAGCTGCGAAGCTACGTATCGAGCGCGTATCCGCTAGGTTGCTCTCCAACAGCATCAGTGGACCAAGCATCGAGCATCTCTACCGATGCTCTCCCTGCGCAGGCGCATCCTGAACTCGCACCCGAACCTGATCGGGGATTCGTTCGACACGCCGCACGTCCCATGCGACAAACGCACGGCGCCTCGTAGCCACGAGGCAACAGACATGCGCAGATCAGCGGATGAATGGGGGAAGCAAAGAAACAGGTAGAAGCCAGAAAGTGAAAAGCCCCTGCAGCTTTTGGCTGCAGGGGCTTCTGACTGGCGGAGTGGACGGGACTCGAACCCGCGACCCCCGGCGTGACAGGCCGGTATTCTAACCAACTGAACTACCACTCCTGGTAGACAACGTTCGCTCCTTGCGGAACCGAGTGTTGACGACTCGTGCCTGCTTCACTGAAGTGAAACTGGCGACCCTACGGGGATTCGAACCCCGGTAGCCACCGTGAAAGGGTGGTGTCCTAGGCCTCTAGACGATAGGGTCAAAACCTTGGACGTGCTGCGATCAGCATCTCATACCTTCTCGACACTCTGGTGGAGGTAAGCGGGATCGAACCGCTGACCTCTTGCATGCCATGCAAGCGCTCTCCCAGCTGAGCTATACCCCCGTGTGGGTGTCGAGCCTCAGATTATAGCCCGAATTTCAGGCCTTTCTCAATCGTTCGACAACTTTTTCGCGGGAAAAAATTTCGAGGACTGAATCCAAGGACGGTGTTTGCGGTGTTCCCATCACAAGCACTCGTACTGGCATCGCTAACACCGGCATCTTCAATGCGTGTGTCGCGAGGACTTCCTTGATCATAACTGCGATCGAGGCCTTATCCCACGCGACCGTCATCATTTTTTCTGCAAGCGTTGCGATTGCGGGCTTCACTGCATCGGTGATGTGCTGTGCGCGATCGGCTTCGGTCACGGTGATGTCCGCATAGAACGCAGCAGCCCAGTCGGCCAGAGCCACCGTCGTCTCGCAGCGATCCTTGAAGAGCGCGCAGATCGCAGGCAGACGCTCATCTGCAACGATGCCGCGCTTGTGCAGCTGCGCTGCAACGAGCGGCGCGAGTTCATCGCCGCTCTTCGCCTTGATGTACTGCGCATTGACCCACGCGAGCTTCGCCGCATCCCACTGCGCGGGACTCTTCGACAGGTGCGAACCGTCGAACCAGCTCACCATCTGCTCGCGCGTGAAGAGCTCGTCGTCGCCGTGGCTCCAGCCCAGGCGCGCGAGATAGTTGAGCATCGCTTCCGGCAGGTAGCCGTTGTCTTCATAGGCCGTGACGCTCACTGCGCCGCGGCGCTTCGAGAGCTTCTGTCCGTCGTCGCCGAGGATCACCGGCACGTGGCCGAACTCGGGCAGCGGCGCAGCCAGCGCGCGGAAGATATTGATCTGCCACGGCGTGTTGTTGATGTGCTCGTCGCCGCGGAACACGTGCGTGATGTTCATGTCCCAGTCGTCGACCACCACCGCGAAGTTGTAGGTCGGCACACCGTCGGGCCGCAGGATGATGAGGTCGTCGATCTCACGGTTGTTGATGGTGATCTCGCCCTTCACGAGGTCGTTCCACGTCACGTCGCCTTCGGGAGGATTGCAGAAGCGCACCACCGGCGGCACGCCTTCGGGCACGGGCGGCAGCACCTTGCCCGGCTCGGGACGCCAGCGGCGGTCGTACAGCGTCTTCTCGCCGCGTGCACGCTGCGCCTCGCGCATCTCCTCGAGTTCCGCAGGCGTGCAATAGCAGTAGTAGGCGGTGCCCGCCGCGAGCATCTGCGCGATCACTTCGCGGTAGCGCTCCAGGCGCTGCATCTGGTAGATCGGGCCTTCGTCGTATTCGAGGCCGAGCCAGTGCATCGACGCGAGGATCTGGTCGGTTGAGTCCTGCGTGGAGCGGGCCACGTCGGTGTCCTCGATGCGCAGCACGAACTCGCCGCCGTAGTGGCGCGCATAGGCCCACGAGTAGAGGGCCGTGCGAGCCGTGCCCAGGTGAAGAAAGCCCGTGGGGGATGGTGCGATGCGGGTGCGTACTTTGCCGGTCATTTCGTTATCGTGGATTCAGGGTGCTCAGGCCGCGCGCGATGTCGGCCTTGATGTCTTCGACATGCTCGAGGCCGACCGCGAGGCGGATCAGCCCCTGGCCGATGCCCGCGGCCTGGCGCTGCACTTCGGTCAGGCGGCCGTGCGAGGTGGTGCCGGGGTGCGTGATGATGGTCTTCACGTCGCCCAGGTTGGTGGCACGGCTCACGACGCGCGTGCTGTTCATGACGTGGAAGGCATTGGCGCGCGCCGTTTCGGGCGAGTCGCCGACCACGTCGAAGGACACTACCGCCCCGCCCTGCCCCGACTGTTGCTGCATGGCCAGCTCGTGCTGCGCATGCGAAGCCAGCCCCGGGTAGTACACGCGCGAGACGCCCGGCTGCTTCTCGAGCCACTGCGCGATTTCCATCGCGTTGGCGCAATGCGCCTTCATGCGGATGCCCAGTGTCTCGATGCCCTTGAGCACCACCCACGCGTTGAACGGCGCCAGCGCCATGCCGGCGGTGCGCACGATGGGGCCGAACACGTCGACGATGAGCTTCGAGGGGCCGCAGATCGCACCGGCCATCACGCGGCCCTGCCCGTCGAGGTGCTTGGTGCCCGAGTGGATGACGAGGTCGGCCCCCAGCTCCGCCGGACGCTGCAGGATAGGCGTGCAGAAGCAGTTGTCGACCGCCAGCAGCGCGCCCGCGGCATGCGCCACCTCGGCCAGCGCACGGATGTCGCAGACCTCCGTGAGCGGATTGGTCGGCGTCTCGGCGAACAGCAGCCTGGTGTTCGGCTTCACGGCCGCGCGCCATTCGGCCACATCGGTCTGCGACACGAAGGTGGTCTCGACGCCGAACTTGGCGAATTCCTTGCCGAACAGGTTCAGCGTGGAGCCGAACACCGAGCGCGAGCAGACCACATGATCGCCGGCCTTCAGCAGGCCCATGCACATCATGAGGATCGCGCCCATGCCGGTCGATGCGCCGATCGCCGCCTCGGTGCCTTCGAGCGCCGCGATGCGCTGCTCGAAGCTGGTCACGGTCGGGTTCGAGGTGCGCGAGTAGGTGAAGCCAGGCTCGGTGCCCGCGAAGCGGCGCATCGAGGTTTCGGCGTCGGGCTGCACGAAGCCGCTGGTCAGGAAGAGCGCGTCGGAGTGCTCCCCGTACTGGCTCGGCGCGAGACCGGTGCGCAGCGCGAGCGTCTCGGGGTGCAGCCCGGGCGGCAGTGTTCTTTCGTCGTCGGTCACTTCGTCTGCTCTCTCACTCGCTGTGATTGGGAAGCGCGAGGCGCGAGGAATCCTCTTCGGTCTCCTCGATGCGCGGACGGTTGCCGTTCATGCGGGTGATGGCGTCGGTATCGATGTCGCCGGTCACGTACACGCCGTCGAAGCAGGAGGCGTCGAAACCATCGAGCTTGCCGTTCAGTGAACCGATGGCGCGCTTCATTGCATCGACATCCTGGTAGATCAGCGCGTCGCAACCGATCAGCTCGCGGACTTCCTCGACGGTGCGGTCGTGCGCCACCAGCTCGTCCTTGGTCGGCATGTCGATGCCGTAGACGTTGGGATAGCGCACCGGCGGCGCGGCGCTGGCCAAGTAGACCTTGCGGGCGCCGGCGTCGCGCGCCATCTGCACGATTTCGCGGCTGGTGGTGCCGCGCACGATGGAGTCGTCGACCAGCAGCACGTTGCGGCCCTTGAATTCGCTGCCGATCACGTTGAGCTTCTGGCGCACCGACTTCTTGCGCACGCCCTGCCCCGGCATGATGAAGGTGCGGCCGACGTAGCGGTTCTTCACGAAGCCTTCGCGGTACGGCACGCCCAGCAGGTGCGCGAGCTGCGTGGCGCTCGGGCGGCTCGACTCGGGGATCGGGATGATCACGTCGATCTGGTTCGGCGGCACGGTCGACACGACGCGCTTGGCCAGCGTCTCGCCCAGGTTCAGGCGCGCCTGATAGACCGAGATGCCGTCGAGCACGGAGTCCGGACGGGCCAGGTAGACGAATTCGAAGATGCAGGGGTTGAGCGTCGGCGACTCGGCGCACTGCATCGAATGCACCTTGCCCTCGAGGTCGATGAACACGGCCTCACCAGGGTTGATGTTGCGCTCGAAGGCATGGCCCGAGCCTTCCAGCGCGACCGATTCGCTCGCCACCATCACGGTGCCGTCGGCGCTGCGGCCCATGCACAGCGGGCGGATGCCGTACGGGTCGCGGAAAGCCAGCAGGCCGTGGCCGGCGATGAGCGACACCACGGCATACGAGCCGCGCAGGCGCTTGTGCATGCTCTTCACGGCGGCGAACACCTCGGCCGGATGCAGCGGCACGCCGCGCGAGGCACGCTCGAGTTCATGGGCCAGCACGTTGAGCAGCACTTCGGAGTCGCTCTCGGTGTTGGTGTGGCGGTGGTCGGTGGAAAACAGCTCCGAGCGCAGCGCGTGGGCGTTGGTCAGGTTGCCGTTGTGCACCAGCACGATGCCGAAGGGCGCGTTCACGTAGAAGGGCTGGGCCTCTTCCTCGCTGTAGGCGTTGCCGGCGGTGGGGTAGCGAACCTGGCCCAGGCCCACGCTGCCCGGCAGCGCGCGCATGTTGCGCGTGCGGAACACGTCGCGGACCATGCCCTTGGCCTTGTGCATGAAGAACTTGCGTTCCTGCAGCGTGACGATGCCTGCGGCATCCTGGCCGCGGTGCTGCAGGAGCA